>ENA-ORMN01000011-ORMN01000011.1-human-gut-metagenome-genome-assembly--contig:-NODE-11-length-241224-cov-17.165025_pt1 | contig 241224 bp, 214 predicted proteins | sample MGYA00242102_ERZ508993 | MGnify/ENA primary metagenome ERZ508993 (study PRJEB26280, sample SAMEA2338770) | human gut metagenome | biome: human gut; feature: human-associated habitat; material...
AATGTTCTCAGACAGGCGGGTAACCGCCAACCGTGCTTTTGCACGGGATAATCCGCTTATGCGGATTATCTGTCTGAGGTTATTATATCACGATTGTTGATTGCCAAAATGCCTGTCTGAAAAGCGTGGCGGCAACAGAAATGACGGGGTTATCGTGCTTTCGTTATAATAACATCCGGCTTATTCTTTTTAGTGTTAAAGGCAAGTAACTGTGTTTTTACCTTGACAGGCATAAAAAATCGTGATATACTTAAAACTGTATAAATCGAACAAAAGAAAACGGAGGATAGTTTTCAATGGCAAAAATAGCAGTTCTCGGCTACGGTGTCGTAGGCTCAGGCACAGTCGAGGTTATTGAGAAGAATAAGGAAGGTCTTTTAAAGAAAGCCGGTCAGGAGATAGAGATAAAGTACATTCTTGATCTGCGTGATTTTCCCGACAGTCCTTATAAAGACAAGTTTGTAAAGGACTTCAACGTTATACTGAACGACCCTGAAATTTCGGTAGTGGTTGAGGTTATAGGCGGTATCAAGCCTTCATACGATTTTGTAAAGTCATCGCTTCTTGCAGGAAAGAGCGTTGTAACATCAAACAAGGAGCTTGTTGCCAAGAAGGGCGCAGAGCTTCTGAAAATCGCACACGAGAAGGGTGTAAACTTCTTCTTTGAGGCGAGCGTAGGCGGCGGTATCCCGATCATAAGACCGCTCCACCAGTGCCTTTCGGCTAACCGCATAGATGAAATCGCAGGTATCTTGAACGGTACTACAAACTTCATACTCACAAAGATGATCCGTGACAACATGGCGTTTGACGACGCATTAAAGACGGCTCAGGAGCTTGGCTATGCCGAGCGTAACCCCTCTGCCGATGTTGACGGTATCGACGCTTGCAGAAAAATCTGCATACTTGCATCTCTTTCGTTCGGCAAGCACGTTTATCCCGATAATATCCATACCGAAGGTATCACGAAGATCACACCTGAGGATGTTGCATACTGCGAGAATTTCGGCGGTTCAATAAAGCTTATCGGCTGGGCTTCAAGACAGGATGACGGCAAGATAGCTGTTATGGTTTGCCCTGCGTTTATCCACGAGGACAGCCAGCTTGCAGGCGTTAACGATGTGTTCAATGCAATACTCGTAAGAGGCGACTCTACGGGCGATGTCGTATTCTACGGAAAGGGTGCGGGCAAGCTCCCGACAGCAAGTGCCGTTGTAGCAGACGTTGTTATCGCTGTGAAGATGAACTCATCGAGTAAGTCACTTTACTGGGAGGACAGCGATCAGGACTTCATCGAGGATACAGACAAGATCGTTCTTGAAAATTACATCCGTGTAAACGGCGTTTCAAAGGACGAGGCTGAGGCTCTGTTCGGCAAGGTAAGCTATCTTACAAGAAAAGGCGCTCCGGACGGCGAGCTTGCGTTTATTACTCCCGCTATCAGCGAAAAGGACTGCAACGAGGCTGTTGCAAAGCTCGGAGATAAGCTGCTCGGTCGCATAAGAGTTCTTGATTATTGATGAAAATTTAATACCCTATCTGAAAGGAAAAACAACAATATGTCCGAAAATCAACCGAAGTATAAGAGAATACTTTTAAAACTCAGCGGTGAGGCACTTGCAGGGGACAAGAAGATGGGTCTTGATATGCCCACTGTCACCGAAATATGCAAGAGCATAAAGAAGTGCTATGATGTCGGTACCGAGATAGGTATCGTTGTCGGCGGAGGCAACTACTGGAGAGGCCGTTCAAGCGAGAATATGGACAGAGTAAGAGCCGACCATATCGGTATGCTTGCTACAGCAATGAACGCACTTGCTGTTGCCGATGTACTTGAAAGCCTCGGCTGTCAGGTCCGTGTGCAGACTGCCATTGATATGAAGCAGATAGCCGAGCCGTATATAAGACAGAAGGCTGTAAGGCATTTTGAAAAGGGAAGAATAGTGATATTCGGTTGTGGTACGGGCAGCCCGTTCTTCTCGACAGACAGTGCCGCCGCACTGAGAGCCGCAGAGATAAATGCGGATATACTGCTCAAGGCGACTATGGTTGACGGTATCTATGACAAGGATCCGCATAAGTATGACGATGCTGTTAAGTACGATTCGCTCACACATCAGCAGATACTCGTGCAGAGCCTCAAGGTTATGGACAGTGCCGCTGCGGCTATGTGCCGTGAGAACAAGACACCTATCCTTGTATTCGATCTGAGCAGACCGGATAATATTTTCGATGCTGTAATGGGCAAGAAGATAGGTACTGTAGTCAGCGACAAGTAAGCTGAAGGTAAATAAAAACAGTAATATATACCCGAAAGGAAATTAACCAATGAAAGACGTAATCAATACCGCTAAGGACAAGATGGGCAAGTGCGTAGCCGCTGTTGAAACAGAATACGCTTCAATCCGTGCAGGCAGAGCAAATCCCGCAGTGCTGGATAAGGTGACCGTTGACTACTACGGTGTTCCCACGCAGATAAACGCTATGGCGGCTGTTGCCGTTTCAGAGGCAAGAGTGCTTGTTATCACTCCCTGGGACGCTTCAACACTGAAGTCTATCGAAAAGGCTATACTTGCAAGCGACATCGGAATTACTCCCACAAACGACGGTAAGGCTATCCGTATCACATTCCCCCAGCTTACAGAGGAGAGAAGAAAAGAGCTTTGCAAGCAGGTAAAGAAGATCGCCGAGGAAGGCAAGGTAGCTGTCCGCAACGTTCGCCGTGACGCTATGGAAAAGTTCAAGGCTATGAAGAAGAACAGCGAAATCACAGAGGACGATCTCAAGAACTGTGAGAAGGACGTTCAGAAGCTAACAGATAAATACTGTGATGAAATGGACGCTGCCTGCAGTGCAAAAGAAAAAGAAATCATGACAGTTTAATTGCCGGTAATCAAATTGGCTGATTTGAATAAGGATGCTTTGACCTGTGTTCCGCTCCATGTCGGATTTATCATGGACGGAAACGGCAGGTGGGCGAAAAAAAGAGGACTTCCGAGAAAGGCAGGTCATTCACAGGGCGCAAAGGTATTCAGGCGCACTGTTGAGGATTGCCGTGACATCGGAATAAAATATTGCACATTCTATGCGTTTTCAACGGAAAACTGGAAACGTCCGAAGGATGAAGTTGACGCCATAATGAAGCTGCTTGTAAAATATCTTGACGATATACGCAGTATGGCTCAGAAGAATACAAGGATAATCTTTCTCGGGGATAAGTCTGCGTTTGATGATGACATACAGGCAAGGCTTGTCGAGATCGAAGAAATATCAAAGAATAATGACGGTCTGTATGTTCTTGTAGCGCTCAATTACGGCGGTAAGGATGAGATACTGACTGCGGCAAAACGTCTTGCAAGGGATTATAAAGAGGGTAAGGTCGATCTTGACGGCTTTACGGAAGACGATTTTGACAATTATCTTTATACTAAGGGCATTCCTCCTGTCGACCTTATTATAAGGCCGAGCGGAGAGCAGAGAACCTCAAACTTCCTTATCTGGCAGGGAGCTTATGCGGAGCTTTTGTTTATGGATGTTCTGTGGCCGGATTTTTCAAAGAAGGATCTTATTGCGGCTTGTGACGAGTACGCAAGGAGAAACAGAAGATTCGGCGGACTGTAATGCGTTTCTGAAAGGAAAAGAACTACAAGATGGTAACCAGAATAGTGACCGCACTGGTAGCGATACCGATCGGTATTTTAATAATAGCACTTAACAACGAGATACTTTACTATGTTGCTATGACGGCTTTTTCTGTCATAGCGGTATATGAAATGTTAGTTACGACCAAATATCTGAAGAATAAGTTCACATCAGCCGTAAGCCTTATATTTGCGGCTGTAACACCTATTATTTTCTGGATAGAACCGCTCAGGAACAACGTAAAGCTGATTTACTTCGGTTTTGTTGTAATAATGCTTCTCGGAATGCTGTTCAATCACGAGAAGGCAAGATTTGAGCAGGTCGCACTTGTTGCGTTTGTATCGATTACGATACCTCTTGCACTCTGCTCGATAGCATTTATACGCTCAAGATTCCCGGATCACGCTATGTTCCTTATAGTTTATACTATGGTGAGCGCATGGGTGGGAGATGCCGGTGCGTATTTTGTCGGAACGTTTTTCGGCAAGCATAAGATGTGTCCTGCGATAAGCCCCAAGAAAACGTGGGAGGGCTTTGTCGGAGGTATAATAACATCGGGTGTTTTTGCGGTTATAATGAGCTTTGCGTATGAGCTTATCGACAGCATGATAAACGGCGGAGTGCATACATTCAGCGTGAACTGGGTGTATCTCACTGTTATGGCGCTTGTTATATCTGGACTCGGCGTAGTCGGAGATCTCTCTGCGTCACTTGTTAAGCGTGAATGTTCTGTAAAGGATTTCGGCAATATATTACCCGGACACGGCGGTATTCTTGACCGTTTTGACAGTGTTCTGCTTGCCGCACCGTTTGCATATATGATGTTCCAGATATACTTCCCCATAACCCCAATAGCATAATCGTATAATCATATTACAATGCCGAAGCGGAATACTCTTCGGCATTATTTGTCATAAAGAGGTAACAATTGAGTATTATAAAGAATATAGCCCTGCTCGGCAGTACAGGCTCGATAGGTACACAGACGCTTGACGTATGCCGTATGCACGGTATCAGACCGATTGCACTTTGTGCCGCAAAAAACACCGAACTTCTTGAAAAGCAGGCTCGTGAATTTATGCCTGAAGCTGTCTGCATATATGACGAAAACCGTTACAGCGATATGAAGCAGCGGCTTTACGATACCGATATAAAGGTGCTGTGCGGAATGGATGGGCTGTGTGAGGTGTCATCACTGAAAACGGACGCTGTTGTAAATTCGGTCGTAGGTATGGTTGGACTTCGTCCTACTCTTGCGGCACTTGACGCAGGCAACAAGGTGGCGCTTGCTAACAAGGAAACGCTTGTTACGGGCGGCGAGCTTGTTATGAAAAAGGCGAAGGAGAAAAACCTGCCGATACTGCCGATAGACAGCGAGCATTCCGCTATATTCCAGTCGCTTATGGCAAGCGGAGGAAGCAGTATCGAGCGTATACTGCTTACGGCATCGGGCGGTCCGTTTTTCGGATACAGCTATGAAAAGCTGAAAACAGTAACAAAGGCACAGGCACTGAAGCACCCTAACTGGAACATGGGACAGAAGATAACAACAGACAGCGCAACGCTTATGAACAAGGGGCTTGAACTGATCGAAGCTGTGTGGCTGTTCGGAGTTACTCCTGAAAAAGTGGAGGTAAATGTTCACAGACAGAGCATTTTGCATTCTGCGGTCGAGTTTGAGGACGGCTCGGTCATAGGTCAGATGGGCGTACCCGATATGAGAATACCGATACAGTTTGCGCTGACCTATCCCGAAAGGTTACCGTCACCGGCAAAAAGGCTATCGCTTTTTGATGTCGGCACTATGACGTTTGAAAAAGCGGACGAGGAAACGTTCCTGTGTCTTAAATACGCAAAAAAGATGATAGCAAGGGGCGGTACAGCCTGCACTGTGCTTAACAGCGCAAACGAGGCGGCTGTCGGACTTTTCCTTGAGGATAAGATACCGTTTTACCGCATAGGAGAGCTTGTTGCCGACACTTGCGAAAATGTGAGGGAGCATAAAGAGGTAACGCTCGGCAATATACTGGACAGTGAAAACACGGCAAGGGAATATGTAATTGCCCACGCTTAGAATAAGGAGGCACTTTTGAACATACTCAACATTTTACTGGGAATACTTCTGTTTTTTTTGATTATACTTGTGCATGAATTCGGACATTTCACGGTCGCAAAACTGTGCAAGATGAAGGTCAAGGAATTTGCGATAGGAATGGGTCCGAAGCTGTTCAAAAAGCGTATCGGGGAAACCGTGTTTGCGTTCAAGGCACTGCCGATAGGCGGCTCGGTCATGCTTGACGAGGACGTTGAAAATGACGACCCGAGGAGCTTCAGAAACAGGCCTGTGTGGATGAGGATACTTGTAATCGCCGCAGGTGCGTTTATGAACTTCGTTCTCGGATTTATCTTCTGCATTATTTCCGTTTTATGTTCAAACAGCGTTTCGACCAATGTCGTTGCGGGATTTCAGGAGGGTGCGATAAGCTCGTCCGTGCTTCAGGCGAACGATAAGATACTGAAAATCAACGGTATGAACATCTATACAACGATGGATATTTCGTTCCAGCTTTCAAATTCACAGTCGAGGGGCATAGGCTCGCAGTATTACAGCTATGACTTTGTAGTTGAGAGAAACGGTCAGACGGTTGAACTGAACGATGTTAAATTTGCGTCACGTTCCTACGCAAAAATGATTTCGGAATATAAAAAGCTGGTGGGTGAAAAAGAGGGCTATGCGGCACTTCCCACCGAATATTTCAATATAGATACTAACAGCTATACAGAGGCTTTCAAGGAACTTGAAAAGAACGATGCAGAATTTGCAAAGTCGTTTACGGCAATTGCAGATGAATATAAAAGCGGATATACGTCTGAGGAAAACAACCTGTATCTCGACTTTATCGTTTACGGTGAGAGGCACAATTTTGTGAACGTTATACAGGCGGCGTGTGCTAACTTTGTTTCATACGGCAGACTGATATGGATCTCGTTCGGCAATCTGCTCAATGGCACATACGGTCTTAACGAAATGTCTGGTCCTATCGGTGTTGTGCAGAGTGTAAGCACCGTTGCTTCTTTCGGCTGGGGTTCGCTTATGACGCTGGCGGCACTGATTGCAATAAACATAGGCATAGTAAATCTCCTGCCGATACCCGCTATGGACGGTGGCAGACTTGTGTTCCTTTTCATAGAGCTTATCAGAGGAAAGCCTGTCAAGGCGGAGCATGAGGGAATGGTGCATTTTATCGGTATCGTTGCGCTTATGGTGCTTATGGTCATAGTAACATTCAATGATATTGTAAGAATAATTACAGGCGGTTAAAATGAATAAGAAGAAAGTTAAAGTCGGAAATCTCACTCTCGGAGGAGAGCATATATATATACAGTCGATGCTGAATATCCCTGCGGATGATGTTGAGGGCAATGTAAGGCAGGCAATCGAGCTTGAAAAGGCAGGCTGTGAGATAATACGCACGGCAGTGCCTGCGGTGAGAAACTCGGAACTTATATACGCACTTAAAAATGCGGTCAATATACCTGTTGTCGCAGACATACATTTTGATTACAGGATAGCGCTCGAATGTGCGGCGGCAGGTGTTGACAAGATAAGGATAAATCCCGGAAATATCGGGGATAAGGACAGGGTAAAGGCTGTGGCGGACGCTTGCCGCAACCGCAATATCCCTATAAGAATAGGCGTGAACAGCGGCTCGGTAGAGCGTGAGCTTCTTGCTAAGTACGGCGGTCCTACCGCACAGGCACTGGCAGAAAGCGCTTCTCGCCATGTGGAAATGCTCCGTGAATTTGATTTTGATGATATAGTGCTTTCGGTCAAATCATCGGATGTCAAGCTGATGACGGAGAGCTATCGTCTGATACACGAAATGTACGATTATCCTCTGCACCTCGGAGTGACCGAGGCAGGCACAGCCCGTATGGGTATAATCAAGTCGGCGGCGGGAATAGGCTCACTGCTCCTTGACGGTATCGGGGATACGATAAGAGTATCGCTGACAGCCGACCCTGTAGAAGAAATATATGCCGCAAAGGATATACTTAAAGCAGTAGGCATAGGCGGCGGTGTGAGGATAGTTTCCTGCCCCACCTGCGGCAGAACGGGAATCGACCTTATTTCTATAGCAAAGCAGGTCGAACAGCGTACAAGAGATATAACAGCCGATATAAAGATAGCGGTAATGGGCTGTGTCGTAAACGGTCCCGGAGAAGCGAGAGAGGCCGATATAGGCATCGCCGGCGCAAAGGGCGAGGGTATAATCTTCAAAAAGGGCGAGGTTATACGCAGAGTGCCCGAGGAAAAGCTGGTTGACGAACTTATGGACGAGGTCGGCTTGATGCTCGGCAACAAAGAAAAATTATGAGGAACGTGAAATAAATGGCTGCCATTTTAAAAGAAATTCTTGACAGGGTCGAAATGCCTCAGCAGACAGCGGACGCACGACTGCTGTCGATACTGTGTGACGAAGCGGATAAGAGCATGATACTTCAGCTTGAAGCGGATGAACTGATACCGTACAGCGTGCTTGCCGAAACGGGCAATGCAATAAAGAAATATCTAGGTGTGCCTTCGGTAAAGATTTATCCGAAATATGCGCCTGAACTGTTCAGCCCGTCATATCTTTATGACATTATTCAGATATTGAAGCCGTCGCACGGCGTTATAAACGGATATATGGACGATTCCGAGATAAGCGACGACGGAGATACATTTGAGTTTACGCTTATGCACGGTGGAATTGATCTTTTATACAGTGAGAAGATAGACAAGGAAATAGAGAAGTTCACAAAGGGTGTGTTTTCTAAGGCTGTCATGGTAAAATTCAGCGAAAATGCGACAGTAGGTTATGCAGACCTTGACGAAAGGTATTATGAGGAATTGTCGGCACAGCCGCTTCCGGATTTTGATGAGATCGACAGAAAAGCGGCAGAGCGTGCAAGCGAGAGCAAAAGTTCAAGGGGCAAGAAATCAAGACCGGAGCCGAGAAAGCGTCCGGGCAAGATAACGCTTACATATCTTGAGGATAAGCTGAACACGGACGGACTTTTATATCTCGGAAACGAGATAACCGAAGCGCCGCAGTCGCTGAAGTCACTGGGTGAAGAGAGCGACAGCGTCACGGTATGGGGCGAACTTACCGATGTTGAGCATAAGGATACAAGAAACGGCGTTTACACGATAATTACAGCATCGCTTTGTGACGATACAGGCAGGATACCTGTAAAGCTGTTCGCTAAGACCGAGATTATCGACGATTACGATTTTCTTGAAGACGGTGCGGTTTTTGTTATGCACGGCAGTTATAAGCTTGACACATTCGCAAATGAGATGCAGTTCAATCCTACGGATATAATGCAGGTTTCACTGCGTGATGATTACACTATGAAAACACCTGCGCCAAAGGCTTCCTCACAGGGAGGAAATGCACCTGCCGCTCCTGCAATGACAAAGGCAAACGTGTTTGCAGAGCCTGAGGAAATGGATCTGATGTTTGAAACCACGCATTTCGGCAGTAAAGCAAAACTCGTAATGGGCAAGCCGATAAATGACGCTCCCGTTGAGATGTCAAGCATAATGACGGAGCGTGACAATGTTACCGTATGGGGTGAAATCTTCAATGTCGAGAAGAAGGAAACCAAGAGCGGAAAGTCAACGATAATCACAGCCGCATTCAGCGACAGGACTTCATCTATGATAATGAAGCTGTTCGTTTATAATACAAAGCTTGACAGCTACAGCTTTATTCAGAATGGTACAAAGATACTTGCAAACGGCAGTTATAAGGCTGACGATTTTCTGCACTGCAACTGCTTTAATCCGCAGTCGGTAATGCTTGTCGAGGTAAAGCCGAAGCAGGACAACGCTCCCGAAAAGAGAGTAGAACTGCATATGCATACCAATATGTCGGATATGGACGCTGTTACAGCTCCGTCAGTGCTTGTAAAGCAGGCTCACGCATGGGGTCACAAGGCGGTAGCTATAACCGACCACGGCAACGCACAGGCGTATCCTGAGGCTATGAATACCGTTGAGAAGATAAACAAGGACGATCCCGACTTCAAGGTGATATACGGACTTGAGGCATACTTTGTAAATGACGGAAACGCAGTTGTTGACGGATGTGACAATGTAAAGATCGAGGACGATATAATCGTATTTGATATAGAAACAACGGGACTTCATCCAGCAAACGAGCGTATAACCGAAATAGGTGCGGTAAAGCTGCGTAATATGGAGATAGTTGAACGATTCTCGACATTTGTAAATCCGATGATGCCGATACCGTCAAATATCACGGAACTTACGGGTATCACGGACGATATGGTAGCGGACGCTCCGACAGAAGATGTTGCGGTCAGCGACTTTATGGCTTTCTGCGGCAATTCTCCCGTCTGCGCACATAACGCAAAGTTTGACGTGTCGTTTATCAGAAGTGCCGCCGCAAGAATGGAAAAGAGCTTTGATAATCCTGTAGTCGATACGCTGAGTATTGCAAAGGCGGCGCTCAAGGGTATCAAGAACTATAAGCTTGATACTATAGCAAAGTATTTCAAGCTGGGCGACTTTGACCATCACAGAGCGGTTGCGGACGCAGAAATGCTGTGCATGATATATATGCACATAGTAAACGATACAAGAAAGACCACAAAGCTTGAATATATAGGCGACTTCAACACGGCATTCGGAAGTGTGGATATAAAGAAGCTACCTACTTATCACCAGATAATTCTTGTAAAGAACAAGGTCGGTCTGAAAAATCTGTACAGACTTATTTCCGCATCGAACCTTGATTATTTCTATAAAAAGCCGAGAATACCGAAATCCCTGCTGTCGCAGTACAGAGAGGGACTTATCATAGGAAGTGCGTGCGAGGCAGGCGAGCTTTTCAGGGCGATACTTGAAAAGGAATCGCAGGAGAAGATAGAGGAAATCGCATCGTTCTATGATTATCTTGAGATACAGCCTATCGGCAATAATATGTTCCTGCTTAGAAACGGCAAGGTAAGCAGTGAAGAAGATCTGAGAGATCTCAACCGTGCTATAGTTGAGCTTGGTGACAGGCTCGGAAAACCGGTAGTAGCTACCTGTGACGTGCATTTCAAAGACCCTGAGGACGCTGTATTCCGTGAGGTACTGCAGGCAGGACAGGGCTATGAGGACTTCGCAAATCAGCCGCCGCTTTATTTCAGGACTACCGATGAAATGCTTGAGGAATTCGCTTATCTCGGTGAAGAAAAGGCGAAGGAAGTCGTTATTACAAACACGAACAGAATCGCCGATATGATTGAGGTGGTACGGCCTATCCCCACAGGCACATATACTCCCCATATTGACGGTGCAGACGAAGAATTACAGCAGCTTTGCTGGGACAGGGCGCACGCATGGTACGGTGATGATCTGCCAGAAACAGTTGAAAAGCGACTGAAAAAAGAGCTTGACTCTATCATAAAGCACGGATTTGCCGTACTGTATATGATAGCGCAGAAGCTGGTTGCGTTCTCGGAAAAGAACGGTTATCTTGTCGGCTCACGAGGCTCGGTAGGTTCATCGGTAGTTGCCATAATGGCTGGTATCTCCGAGGTAAACCCTTTGCCTCCGCACTACAGATGCCCCAAGTGCCGACACAACGAATTTATCCTTGACGGCTCTTACGGCTCGGGCTTTGACCTGCCGCCGAAAAAGTGTCCGAACTGCGATATAGATATGATCCGTGACGGTCACGATATACCGTTTGAAACGTTCCTCGGATTTGACGGCGATAAGTCGCCTGATATTGACCTTAACTTCTCGGGCGAGGTACAGGGAAAGGTACACAGATACACCGAAGAACTGTTCGGTAAGGATCACGTTTTCAAGGCTGGTACTATCTCCGCCGTGCAGGAAAAGACTGCGGAGGGCTTTGTACGCAAGTGGCTTGAAAAGAAGGGTATGACGGCAAATTCCGCCGAAATATCACGTCTTGCGGCAGGCTGTACAGGCGTTAAGAGAACAACGTCACAGCATCCCGGCGGAATGGTCGTTGTACCGAGCGATTATGAGGTTTATGACTTCACGGCGGTTCAGCACCCGGCGGATAAGACGGAGAGCGATATGATAACAACGCACTTCGACTTCCACGCACTGCACGATACTATACTTAAACTCGACGAACTCGGACACGATGTGCCGACGCTGTATAAGCACCTTGAGGATATGACGGGTATAAAGATAGCGGATGTTCCGACGAGCGATCCTAAGGTCATGGAACTGTTCACCTCGACAGAGCCGCTCGGCATAAAGGAGGAGGATCTCGGCGTTTCAAGCGGTACATACGGTATCCCCGAATTCGGCACACCGTTTACACTGCAGATGCTTAAGGACGCACAGCCAAAGAAATTCTCCGACCTTTTACAGATCTCGGGTCTGTCGCACGGTACTGACGTATGGCTCGGAAACGCACAGGATCTTATTTCTGACGGGACCTGTACGATTTCAGAGGTTATCGGATGCCGTGATGATATTATGGTTTACCTTATGCATCAGGGTCTTGAGCCGAAGCTCGCATTCAAGATAATGGAGATAACCCGTAAGGGCAATGCCAAGAAGCTGTTCAACGAGGATATATACAAGGCGTTTGAAGAAAACAATGTACCGCAGTGGTATATCGAAAGCTGTAAGAAGATAAAGTACATGTTCCCTAAAGCACATGCCGCCGCTTATGTAACCGGTGCTGTAAAGCTGTGCTGGTTCAAGGTCTATTATCCGTCGGAATTCTATTCTGCGGTACTTACAAAGCACACAGAAAATATAGATGTAAAGACGGTTCTCGGCGGTAAGGAGAGCGTAAGAAACAAGATACAGCTTATTCAGTCAAACCCGGAGGCTACTGCAAAAGACAAGGGTATGCTTGACGCACTGCTGTTGATATATGAGATGATGCTCAGAGGTATCACGTTCCTGCCTGTTGATTATAAGAAGTCGAGGGCGACAACTTATGCGATAGAGGACGGAAACCTCCGTCTGCCGTTCCTTGCGGTAGAGGGCTGTGGTGAAAACGCCGCAATAAAGCTCAAGGAAGTTATCGACAAGGGAGATTTCATCTGCCTTGAGGATATTCAGGCGCAATCAGGTATAAACAGCACCGTTCTCAGCAAGCTGTATGATATGAACGTATTCGGGGATCTTCCTCAATCCGCACAGATCTCCTTCTTCTAAGCGGGCGGCGAGTCGCCGCAGACAATTCCGACCTTTTTAAAGGTCGGTGAGGGGCTGAAGTACGGCGGACGGTCGGGGGACCGGTGATACAACAGACTTTACAGTCATATAACGGTCGCCGCAGACAATTCCGCCTTTAGAGCAGTTTCAGCTATCCGCAGGATAGCAAAACGGCGGGCGGCAATGTGCCGCTTCAAATTCCGACCTTTTTAAAGGTCGGTGATGGGCTGAAGTACGGCGGACGGTCGGGGAACCGGTGATACAACAGACCTTAAACAACAAATATAGATTGTTGAAAATATAAAGTGTTTTAAGAAAGGCAAGGTAAAAAACCAAGTGAACTATTCATTCAATGTGAGAATTCTCAGTCATTTTTATCACAGCGCAGTAAAGGCTGAGCTTGAAAGACGGAATTTTCCGAAGGGTATGGCGAAGAAGATTTTTACCGAGCATAAGGCGGTAGTTGCTCGTGCAAAAGACATCGGCAAGTCAAAGCTGATGAGCTCTTATATGATGGGTGCATATTTTATCGCTATGAACCGCAGTACAGGAAAGACGGCGGAAGAGAATTACGAAATATTCAAGAACGGTTTATGTGCTTCAAAGCTGTTTCACAAAGCTGTAGGAAATGTAGACAGTTATCTTGACGAAAAGAAGATGCCCGGACGTCTTGCGTGGTCGGAAGAAAGCCACAAGAGAAAATATGAGAACGACTGGGTAGTTGATATATTACCTGCAAACAGTGAATACGATCTCGGTTACGATTATTATGAATGCGGTATATGCAAGCTGTGCAAGGACGAGGGCTGTCCCGAACTTGCGCAGTATCTGTGCCGTATGGACTATGTTCTTGCGGACATTATGGATATGAAGCTCACAAGAACAAAAACTATAGCTGAGGGCGCTGATATGTGCGACTTCAGATACAGCAGAAAGTAAATTTGACTTAAAAGGATAACGGTACACAATGAAAACAGCGGCAATCATATGCGAATACAATCCGTTCCACAACGGACATAAATATCACATAGAGCAAACCCGTTTACAGCACGGTGCAACTCATATCGTATGCGTTATGAGCGGAAATTTCACCCAGAGGGGTGATGTTGCGCTTGCGGATAAATATGCGAGAGCGAGAGCCGCACTTATGGGAGGTGCGGATCTGGTGGTAGAACTGCCTACTCCGTTTGCACTGTCGAGTGCAGAGCATTTTGCTATGGGGGCTTGCCGTATTGCCGATTCTCTCGGTTGTGTCGATATGCTGAGCTTCGGCAGTGAATGCGGTGATGTTTCTGTGCTTGAGGAGGCGGCAGGAGCAGTTGAATATGCGGTGCAGACCGATGAGTTTTTCAGCCTTATGCGTAAAGGTGCTTCGTATCCTGCGGCACTGAAGCAGACGGTCGAGAAGAATTATACGTCAGATGTCGTGCAAACGCTTACAGAGCCTAACAACACGCTGGCTGTCGAATATATCCGTGCGCTTGACAAGCTGGGCGGTATGATAAAGCCGGTCACGGTAATGAGGAGCGGTGCGGCACACGACAGTGACGAGGGCAGTGATACGGTAATCAGCGCATCAAGGCTCAGAAAAATGCTGAGTGCAGGCGAAGATGTAAGCGCATATACCGATTTTGCCGATTATGAGAATTTCGCACATATTGAAAATATCGAAACGGCAATCCTTGCAAAGCTACGCACTATGTCAAAGTCGGAATTTGAACGGCTTCCCAACGGCACGGGCGGAATGGACAGCAGGATATATAAGGCGGTACGCACGGCGGTTTCACTTCCGCAGTTACTGCTTATGATAAAATCAAAGAATTTTACTATGGCAAGAATACGCAGACTTGTGCTGTGTGCATTCTTAGGCATAACGGGAAACGATCTTAAAAATCCTCCCGCTTATGCGAGGATACTGGGAATGAATTCAAAGGGCAGGGAAATACTTGCCGCAGGGGAGCATAAGCTGCCTGTGGACACATCGCTTTCGGCACTGGCAAAAACAAGTGCGGAAGCGGAGCGTTTTGCAAGACTTGAAGAAAGAGCGGGAAATCTGTACGCACTGGCGCTTGATAAAAAACAGCCGTGCGGTGCCGAATTTACCTCAAAGCCGGTTATAATATAAACAGGAGGAAACAGTATGGACAACGCAGGAAAATACAGAGAGCTTCGTGAAATGCACAAGGAATTTATATATCACGGCTACGACATTGCCGATGACGGAATATTCTTTCATTTTTCGATAGATGATTATCATTTTTATCCCTCGTGGAAAACCGAAAGCGGACTTCTGAAAAACGTAACTCCGTTTCTCGAATACATAATATTCAATCTCGGTATGGCAGAGCTTGTCAGCTACTGGAAATGTGCCTGTCCGCCTGTTGTAAAGGTGAAGTGCGGTTCTCTTGACGAAAAGCAGTGCCTGTGGTGGAAAAAGCTCTACTTCAACGGACTGGGAGAGTTCTTCTACAGAAATAATATAGATGCTGATTTTGACAGCTTTATGCAGATAGTACCTGATGATAACGGCAAGCGTAAATACAGCTGTGAAAGGGAAGTCGGCGGTTATCTCGTTGCGGTAGGCGGCGGAAAGGACAGCGTTGTTTCTCTTGAACTGCTCAGAAAATATCACGATGAAACGCTGTGCTATATAATAAATCCGAGAGGCGCTACGGTAGAGTGTGCCAAGGTCGCAGGCTTTGACGAAAGCAAAATTGTCGGACCTCGCAGAACGATAGACAGGGCGCTTCTTGAACGCAATGCGGACGGATACCTGAACGGTCATACGCCGTTCTCGGCGGTGGTCGCATTCTCGGCTTATCTGTTTGCTTATCTTTACGGCAAGAAGTATATAGTGCTGTCAAATGAAAGCAGTGCGAATGAAACCTATGTCAGCGGCAGGCAGGTAAATCACCAGTACAGTAAAAGCACTGAGTTTGAGCGTGATTTCAGAAGCTACGTTACCGATTATCTTGATGACGGTATACAGTATTTCAGCCTTCTGCGTCCGTGGAGCGAGTGGCAGATAGCAAAGAAATTCGTTACCTATCCGCAGTATTTTCCTGTGTTCCAGAGCTGTAATCTTGGCTCAAAGACGGATACGTGGTGTGCGGATTGTGCAAAGTGCCTTTATGTATATATACTGCTGTCGGCATTTCTTGACGATGAAACGCTGGTGAAGATATTCGGAAAGAATATGCTCGACTGCGAAAAGTATGAGGATATGTTTGACGGGCTTGTGCTTGACGGCAAGGATAAGCCGTTTGAATGCGTAGGCACAAAGAGCGAGGTAAGGCTGTCGCTGTATATGGCAATAAAGCGCAGGGGAGAGAAGCTCCCTTATCTGCTCAGCCGTTACGCAAAAACCGATCCGCCCGTACCGCAGAGTATGGATAATTATTTTGACAATGATAATTTTGTACCTCAGCACCTTATAGGACTGCTGAAGTAAGAAAGTGACGATATATGACTATAGATGAAAAGCTGAAAGCGTTTTTTGAGGGAAAGAAAGTTGTTATTTTAGGCTTTGGCAGAGAGGGACGTTCTACATTGAAGCTGCTCGGAAGCTGTAATTGCAAAAGCATTACGGTAGCCGATATGAATCCTGTACCGGAATCGGAAACGGAAGGCTGTACGCTTTGTTGCGGAGAGGATTATCTTACCTGCCTTGACGACTGCGATGTTATAATGAAAGCACCGGGTGTTATTCTTAAAGATATTGTGAGCGATGAAATAAAAGCTAAGATTACATCGCAGACCGATTTGTTTTTACGTTTTTGCGACAATATGATAATAGGAATCACGGGAACTAAGGGAAAATCGACCACGTCAAGCCTGATAAAATTCTTTATCGAAAAAAGCGGCAAGGATACGATGCTTATAGGCAATATAGGTGTACCTCCGCTTGAAAGACGTGAGGAGTTTACAAAGGATTGTGTTATCGTATGTGAAATGTCCTGTCATCAGCTTGAATATGTCAAGGCATCTCCCGATGTGGCGGTACTGCTGAATGTTTACCCTGAACACCTTGACCACTATACCGATTTTGCGGCGTACCGAAACGCAAAGCTGAACATTTTCCGCTATCAGAATGAAAACGATACGCTGATAATCGGTGAAGAGGTAAAGCAGTATGCCGATACGAAGGCAAGGGTCATAACAGCCGGCTTTTCCTGCGGTGATATAGGAACGAGAAACGGCGGTATTTTTATCGGTGATGAATTTTACCCTGCCGATATGATAGATACAAAGCTCAAAGGCGAGCATAACCTATATAATATAGCGATAGCGATTTATGCTGCAACAAAGGCAGGCTGTACCGTAAAGCAGTGCCTTGATGCGCTTCCGCAGTTTAACGGTCTTGAACATCGTCTTGAGTATGTCTGCACGCTGAACGGTGCAGAGTATATCAATGACAGCATAAGCACAGCGCCGCAGACGGCTATAGCCGCACTTAAAGCGTATCCCGATACCGATACGCTGATAATAGGCGGAATGGACAGAGGCATACCTTATGATGAACTGTCCGACTGGCTGAGCGCCGATACTTCGGTCAGAAATCTGATAATCCTCCCCGACAGCGGCAAGAGAGTAGCCGAGAAGGTGACAAATCCGCTTGTAAAGCTGATTTATGCCGATGATATGGAGCAGGCTGTGAAATATGCGAAGCAGGTAACGAAAACACGTTGCATCTTATCGCCTGCCGCCGCAAGCTACGGCTTTTACAAGAACTTTGAAGAGAGAGGAAAGCACTTCAAGGAGCTTGTTACATCAAATAATTGACAGAATATAAAAACTTTTTGTAACAAATGACGAAATTTCCCCGATATAACTGTGGGGATTGACAAAATCGGTTTTATGTGTTATCATATTATCGTGATAGCACATTAGCACGCTAAAGTGCTATGATATAAATAAAGAAACAAAGCCGACAGGCATGAAAGGAAATAACCATAGATGAAAAGCTACGATCTTATTACACCCGAGGGTACAAGAGATCTGCTGTTTGACGAGTGTGTAGCCCGTAAAGAAGCAGAGGACAAATTAAGAGCGGTGTTCACCGCACACGGATACAGCGAAGTGATCACTCCTGCGCTTGAATTTTACGATGTGTTCAACAACAAGACAAGAAGCTTCCGACAGGAAGATATGTACAAGCTGACAGACGGCAAGGGCAGACTTATGGTAATGCGTCCGGACAGTACAATGCCTATCGCTCGAATAGTTGCAACAAGACTGCGTGACGGTGTGTTCCCGTTAAAGCTGTTCTGCTCGCAGAATATCTACCGCTGTAATCCTAAAATGGCAGGCAGGGACGATGAGTTCATGCAGAGCGGCGTTGAGATAATAGGCGGCGACGAGAAGCGTTCCGACCTTGAGGCACTCAGCCTTGCGGCACAGGTGCTGAACTCCTGCTCAAGCGATGATGTACGTCTTGAGATAGGCGATAACACGTTCTATAAGCAGCTTTTAGAAAAGCTTGATATTGACGATGAAGAAACGGTAAGAAGCCTTATTGAGTCAAAGAACACTCCTGACCTTACACAGTTTATCAAGGAAAACGTTGACAGCAATCCCGAAAAACGCAGATATTCCGAGATACTTTTACAGCTCCCCGATCTGTTCGGCGGTGCGGAGGTATTCGACAAGGCTGAAAAGCTGTTCGCAGGCACAGCGCTCTCAGACAGGCTGACAGAGCTTAAGGAAACGTTTGACGCACTGAGAAAGCTTGAAGCAGAAGATAAGATAACAGTCGACTTAGGACTTGTAAACAAGGCCGAGTATTATACGGGAATCGTGTTCAGGGGATATATAGAGGAATACGGTCAGGCTGTGCTTTCGGGCGGAAGATATGATACGCTTATCGGCAGCTTCGGAGCGGACGATATGCCGGCTGTAGGCTTTGCGGTAAACGTAAACGCTATTGCGGCGGCTAATCTCAGAAGCAACAGAAGCACAAAGGCACGTCACGCAGAGGTTCTGGTATTTGCCGCAGACGAGGATCTGATAGACGGTATCAGCCACTGCACAAAGCTTATTTCAAAGGGCATCAGTGCGGAGTTCAGCACCTGCCCCACGCTTGATGCGGCTATGGAATATGCTAAGGCTAACAAAATCGGCAGAATAGATATAATAGATAAAGAAAAGAACGAACAGCCCGTTACAATGACGCTGTAAGAAGGGATATACATAAATGGACAAGAAAACAATCAGAATCGCTCTTACTAAGGGCAGACTTGAAAAGGACACGGTAAACCTTTTCGATAAGATAGGATATGATGTTTCACAGCTTCGTGACAAGGGCAGACGGCTTATACTCGATATACCGGGAAGCAATATCGAGGTAGTCCTTGCAAAAGCCGCAGATGTACTGACTTATGTTGAACACGGCGTATGCGACTTAGGCGTTGTCGGCAAGGACACTATAGACGAGCATGGCGGAAGATTTTTCGAGGTATGCGATCTGGGATTCGGCCGATGCAGATTTGCTCTTGCGGGCAAAGTCGGCAACAACTTCTATGAGGGCTGCGGTGTAAAGACTATTGCCACAAAGTACCCGAATATCACAAGAAGATTCTTCGAGTCAAAGGCTATGGACGTTGATATAGTAAAGATAGAAGGCTCTGTAGAGCTTGCTCCCTTGCTTGAGCTGTCGGACGGTATTGTTGATATAGTAGAAACCGGTACAACTCTTAAGGAAAACGGACTTGAGGTATACGAATATGTTTCACCTATATCAGCCCGTGTTATAGTAAATCCGGTAAGTATGAAGCTCAAGAAGAACAGTATTGAAGATCTTATAGACAAGATGGAAAGCAACATATAAGAAAGGACGCTAAGTAAGATGATAAAGACTATCAAAGCAGACGGCAGTGAAAAAGAATTCCTCGCAGGTATGAAAAAGCGCAGCAGTGAAGTAAACGCAGAGGTTGAAAAGACCGTAAGAGCAATTATAGACGATGTTGCCGCAAGAGGTGACGAGGCTGTAAAGGAATATACGGCAAGGTTCGACTGCCCCGATATGCAGTATTACAGAGTACCCGATGAAGTCATACAGGACGCACTCACAAATGCAGACCCCGACTTTGTGAACTCAATGCTTAACGCTCAGGAGAACATTACGGCGTTCCACACACGTCAGAAGCAGAACGGATATATGATGACAGACGAGAGCGGCTGTATCTTAGGTCAGCGTGTAAGAGGTCTTGACAGAGTAGGTTTATATGTTCCGGGCGGCACGGCGGCCTATCCTTCGTCTGTTCTTATGAACGCTATCCCTGCAAAGATTGCAGGCGTAGGCGAAATTATTATGGTAACTCCTCCTATGAAGGACGGTACGCCCAACAATGATATACTTGTAGCGGCGGCTCTGTGCGGCGTTGACAAGATATTCATGTGCGGCGGCGCTCAGGCTGTTGCGGCTCTGGCATTCGGCACAGAGGAGATACCCAAGGTATCAAAGATAGTAGGACCGGGTAATATCTTCGTAGCGACAGCAAAGAAGCTCCTTTACGGAACGGTCGATATTGATATGATAGCAGGTCCGAGCGAAATTCTTATAGTTGCGGACGATACCGCTAATCCGAAATATGCCGCCGCAGACCTTATGTCGCAGGCAGAACACGACAAGCTGGCAAGCTCCGTGCTTATAACGACAAGTCAGCGTGTTGCCGATGAAACAGTAAAGGAAATCGAAAGACAGGTAGCGGACCTTTCAAGAAAGGATATTATCAACACATCTCTTGATAACTGCGGTGCGATAATTATATGTGATGATATGGACAAGGCTTGCGAGATAGCAAACGAAATTGCTCCCGAACACCTTGAGGTGCTTGCCGCAAATCCTCTCGAATATATAGGAAAGCTGACAAACTGCGGTTCTCTGTTCCTCGGAGAATATGCTCCGGAGCCTCTCGGCGACTATTACGCAGGACCTAACCACGTTCTTCCAACAAGCGGTACGGCGAGATTCTTCTCACCGCTTTCAGTTGACAGCTTTATCAAGAAGTCAAGCTATATCTACTATACAAGAGAAAAGCTGTACAGCGCTAAAGAGGATATTGTAAGAATAGCAAATCGTGAAAGACTTACAGCACACGCAAACGCTATCACGGTAAGATTCGAGGACTGACAGATGAACTATACAACATGGGAACAGCGTGTCCGCAAGGTCGAGCCGTATACACCCGGCGAACAGCCTAAGACGGACAATGTAATAAAGCTGAACACTAACGAAAACCCTTTTCCGCCGTCACCTATGGTAGAAAAAGTGATTAAGGAATATAACGAGGACGCACTGAGATTATATCCCGATACAAGAGCGGGACTGCTCGTTGACGCACTGGCTAAGCGTTACGGCGTTGACAGCGATCAGGTGTTTGTGGGGGTAGGCTCTGACGATGTAATATCGCAGACGTTCCTTACATTCTTCAATTCCGACAAGGAAATTCTTTTCCCCGATATTACATATTCGTTCTATGACGTATGGGCTGAACTTTACAGAATACCGTACCGTACAGTGCCTTTAAAGGACGATTTTACAATTGATCCAGATGACTACAAGTGTGACAACGGCGGTATAATTATCCCCAACCCCAACGCACCGACAGGCGTACTTGAAAGCCTTGATACGATAGAGGAGATACTGAAAGCAAATCCCACATCTGTAGTTGTAATAGATGAAGCGTATATAGACTTCGGCGGAACAAGCTGTCTGCCGCTTATAGACAAGTATGAAAATCTGCTCGTAGTACAGACATTCTCAAAGTCACGCTCTATGGCGGGTATGAGAATAGGCTTTGCCATCGGCAGTAAGAAGCTGATAAAATATCTGAGCGATGTCAAGTTCTCGGTAAACAGCTACACGATGAATCCGCTGTCTATTATAGGCGGTGCGGCGGCTGTAGAGGACGAGGAGTATTTCCAAAAGACAACGCAGGAAATTATAAGTACAAGAGAATACAGCAAGAAAAGGCTTACTGAGCTTGGCTTTACATTCCCGGATTCGATGAGTAATTTCATCTTTGCTTCTCATAAGAAGGTACCTGCAAAGGAAATCTTCACAAAACTCAAAGAGCAGGGAATATATGTACGCTACTGGGATAAGCCCAGAATCAACAATCACCTCAGAATAACTATCGGCACTAAGGAAAATATGGACAAGGTGTTTGAAAAGCTCGCCGAAATAGTCGGCTGAATACCGAAAGGATAAGAATATGAGCGTTATCGAAAGAAAGACAAAGGAAACCGATATAAAGGCGGAGCTTAACGTTTACGGCAGTTCAAAAGCCGAGATAGACAGCGGTATAGGCTTTTTCGACCATATGTTGACGGCACTTACCGTTCACGGCGGATTTGATTTAAAACTCAAGTGTGACGGAGATTTATACGTTGACGGACACCACACGGTCGAGGATTGCGGAATAGTGCTTGGTAAGGCACTGGCTGAGGCACTCGGCGACAAGAGCGGTATCGTGCGTTTCGGAAGCGCATATGTTCCTATGGACGAGGCACTTTCATTCTGTGCGGTCGATATAAGCGGCAGACCTTATCTGGTGTTTGATGCAGAATTTACCGATGACAGAACGGGTATGTTCGATAACTGCCTTACAGAAGAATTTTTCCGTGCGTTTGCTTTCAATGCGGGAATTACGCTTCACGTTAAAAATGTTTACGGCAGGAACGACCACCACAAGATAGAGTCGATGTTCAAGGCGGTGGCTTATGCACTTAAAACAGCCGTAAGAAAAAATTCGGACGGCTCTGTAGTTTCCACGAAAGGAACATTATAATGATAACGATAATCGACTACGGCGCAGGAAATCTGTTCAGCGTGCAGAACGCACTGAATTTTCTCGGTGTGGAAAATAATATATCAAGTAAGGTCGAGGATATTATTTCGGCGGATAAGCTGATACTGCCCGGTGTGGGAGCGTTCCCCGATGCTATGAAGATGCTTGACGAGGCAGGGCTTACCGAAGTGATAAAAGAGCAGGCAAAGAAAAAGCCGCTTATGGGTATCTGCCTTGGAATGCAGATGCTGTTTGACAAGAGCTATGAGTTCGGTGAAACCGAGGGGCTTGGGCTTATACCGGGTACGGTGGAGCTTATGCACCCTGCAAACGACCTTGTGATACCGCACATCGGCTGGAACTCGCTTGAAAAGAACGAGCCGTGCAAACTGCTCGAAAGCGTAAACGACGGTGATTATGTATATTTTGTACACTCTTATGCGGCTGTGACCGACAGCAAGAATGTTGCGGCATACTGCGACTACGGTATGAAAGTGCCTGCGCTTGTTATGAGCGGCAATGTATACGGCTGTCAGTTCCACCCGGAAAAGAGCGGTAAGACGGGACTGGGAATACTTAAAACTTTTGCGTCGCTTTAAGCGGCAAGTGAGAAAGGAGCTACTTATGGATAAGCTGATATGTTCATGCGGAGGCAAACTGAAGCAGGGATTTTTCTCGGGCGGATTACTTCCGCTGCAGGCTCAGGTGTCGGTCGAATTTGAGGGCTACGGAGTAGCTGTAAGTCCGGTCACGGCTTATGTCTGCACAAAGTGCGGAAAGGTTGAGCTGTACGCAGATAAAACTGTTGTCTGCGACCCCGCAGAGCAAGGAAAGGAAAACGAAGGCGAATGATAATTCTACCTGCAATTGATATAAAGGACGGCAACTGTGTGCGTCTTGTAAAAGGCGATTACGGCACTGCACACAAGGTAGCGGAAAGCTATATGGATACAGCGAGGAGCTTTGAACAGGCAGGCTCACAGTGGATACATATGGTTGACCTTGACGGAGCAAAGGACGCAAGCACCGCAAACAAGGAGATATTCCTTGATGTAGCGAAAAATACAAGGCTTAAAGTAGAGGTCGGCGGAGGCATAAGAAACCTTGATACCGTTGAAATGTACCTTTCTGGCGGTGTGTCAAGAGTTATAATCGGCTCTGCGGCTGTCAAGAATCCTCAGCTTGTAAAGGACGCTGTAAAGGAATACGGCGACAGAATAGCGGTAGGAATAGACGCTAAGAACGGCTATGTTGCGACTGAGGGCTGGCTTGAAACCTCGGACGTTTACTTCACCGAGCTTGCAAAGCGTATGTCGGACGAGGGCGTAAAGTACATTATCTTTACAGATATTTCAAAGGACGGAACGCTTTCCGGTGTGAATGCCGTTCAGCTTGACGAGATAAATAAGGCTTGCAGTGGGAATATCATAGCAAGCGGCGGCGTGCATACGATAGATGACATTATCACCTGTAGAAAGCTCGGACTTTACGGTACGATATGCGGAAAGTCACTGTATCAGGGAACGCTTGATTTAAAGCAGGCACTTTATGAGGCAACAAATGACTAACCGTGCTGTCGGTATTATAGGCTCGGCGGTATGCTCAGTTTCGGTGCTGTGCTTTGCGGTCAGTATGATAGTAGGGATATTTGTAAACACTTTGTTTTTATCGTGTTTTGCAAGTATGTTTATAGCACTGGGATTTATGCTTTTTATGTGCGCTGTTTCAGGGTCAAACAAAGATAATGAAAAGCGTGCTTGCGGTAATGTAAGTCTTGTATGTGCGGCGATATATGTTACGCTGATATTTTTGGTTTACTTTGCCGAGTGCACAACTGTAAATCTTTCGCCCCGGCTTGACGAAAAGATATTATCAATCATCGATTACGGTCATACGGGAAGCCTTTTCTTCAATTATGATCTGCTCGGATACGGCTTTATGGCATTGTCAACATTCTTCGCCGGCTTTCTTGTTAATAAAACAGAAAAGCACGGTAAAACACTGTCGCTTATGCTGAAAATACATGGAATATTTTTCCCGTCATGTTTTTTAGTGCCGATGTTTCCGCTGTTTAACGGCGGTGACGGCGATACGCTGACAGGCACGGTTCTGCTTTTGGTATGGTGTGCATACTTTTTACCCGTTTGCTGTCTTGGTTTCGGGTATTTCCGCAATAAAAAGAGCTGAAAAAGAAAGGAATATATATGCTCGCAAAAAGAATTATACCCTGCCTTGATGTTCGTGACGGCAAGGTGGTAAAGGGAATCAACTTTGTAGGAATAAAGGAAGTCGGCGACCCTGTTGAATGCGCCGAGGAGTACAATGCACAGGGTGCAGATGAGATATGCTTTCTTGACATAACTGCGACCCACGAGGGCAGAGGCACTATGGTTGACGTGGTGCGCCGCACGGCACAGCGTGTATTCGTTCCGCTGACGGTAGGCGGAGGAATTTCAAGCGTTGATGATTTCAGAGAGCTGCTCAGAAGCGGTGCGGACAAGGTATCGGTGAACTCTGCGGCTGTGAGAAATCCTCAGCTTATCCACGATGCCGCCGAGATATTCGGCAGTCAGTGCGTGGTAGTGGCAATTGACGCAAAGAAAAAGGGCGACAGCTGGACGGTAGTTGTAAACGGCGGCAGGATAGATATGAATATAGACGCTATCGAGTGGGCAAAGAAAGCCGAAGAACTCGGTGCAGGCGAAATACTGCTCACGTCTATGGATACAGACGGTATGAAAACAGGCTTTGATATAGAACTTCTGAATGCTGTATGCGATGTGGTAAAGATACCGGTTATCGCAAGCGGCGGCTGCGGTACGCTTGAGCATTTCTCGGAGGTGTTCCAAAAGACAAAAGCATCTGCGGCACTGGCGGCATCGCTGTTCCATTATAAAGAACTTACGGTATCGCAGGTAAAGGAACATCTTGAAGAAAACAATATACCTGTCCGCCGTGTGGATTAAAAGCAATTCCGGGAGGCTTATAACCTCCCGTTTTTTCTGTTTACTATTGCTTTTTACCGCAATCGGTATTATAATAAGATTATTACTATCAAAGGAGAAATCAGATGGATCTTGATAAATACTTCAAGAAAGCCGAGCTTATACCTGCAATTGTCACCGACATTGACACGGGGGCAGTGCTTATGCTCGCATATATGAACAAGGAGAGCCTTAAGCTGACGCTTGAAACCGGCTATACATGGTTCTGGAGCCGTTCAAGAAAAGAACTCTGGAACAAGGGCGCTACATCGGGCAATTTGCAGAAGGTAATCGACATTCACGCAGATTGCGACGATGATACACTGCTTGTGAGAGTAAAACCCGCAGGTCCTGCCTGCCACACAGGAAGCTACACCTGCTTCTTTAAAGAAATATACAAAAATGATGAGGTATGAAAATGACAGTTTATGAAGAAATTTTTGAAGTAATTAAGGCAAGAAAGGCGCAGTATGACGCAGGAAACGCACCTGAAAAGTCATACACCTGCTATCTTTTTGACAAGGGCGTAGACAAGATATGCAAAAAGGTAGGCGAGGAAGCCGCAGAAACGATCATCGCCGCAAAGAACGCAGACAATGACGAACTTAAAAACGAAATAAACGATCTTTTATATCACGTTATGGTGCTTTGCGCTGACAGAGGGCTTGAATGGTCTGAGGTCGAAGAAGTGCTCAGCGAACGCAACGAAAAGATAGGCAATTTAAAGCAGTTCCATACAACCGACAAGTTATCATAAGGAGTGTTATTATGTTTTCATTAAAAAAGACATTAGCAGGAGTATTATCGTGTACAATGCTGCTTGGTTCACTTGTAATAAGCGGATGCAGTGACAGCAACACATCAGGTACGCAATCCGCAGACAATACGAGCAACGGCTCGTCAACGGCTCATCAGGGAGAAATCAAGGATATAAGTTCGGTTGAACTTGTAAAGGATATGAAGATAGGCTGGAGCCTCGGCAACACGCTTGACGGCGGAAACGAAATCAACAGGGGACAGGCTCCGGGAGCGATTGAAAAATCGTGGGGCAACCCCGATACTACAAAGGAAATGATCGATGAGATCAAGAAAGCAGGCTTCAATGTTTTGCGTGTTCCCACAACGTGGGACTGGAGCACAGGCGAAGCTCCTGAGTATAAGATAAGCGATGAATGGTTTGCCCGTGTAAAAGAGATAGTTGATTACGGCATGGAAAATGATATGTATGTTATCCTCAACATGCATCACGAAACATGGCACTATCCCACAGAGGATAACTATGAGGCGGCAAGCGACAGGCTTAAAAAAGTATGGACGCAGATAGGCAACTATTTTGAAAACTACGACGAACATCTTATCTTTGAGGGACTTAACGAACCCCGTGTTATCGGCTCTGACGAGGAATGGACAGGCGGCAGTGACGCTACAAGAGAAGTTGTAAACAAGCTGGACGCAGACTTTGTATCTACTATCCGCAGTCTTGGCGGCAACAACAAGCTCCGTCATCTTATGATACCGGGTTATGCCGCATCGTCAAGCGAGGTTGCACTTAAGGCACTTAAGATCCCTGAAAACGACGATAAACTGATTGTTTCGGTACACGCATATATCCCGTACAACTTTGCGCTCTCGGACAATAAGAGGTCGAACAAGTGGGTAGCCTGCAAGGAAGGATTTACAAGCGATATAGATAATCTTGCCGATATGCTGAAAACTCTGTTTACAGACAAAGGTCAGGCTGTCATTATAGGTGAATTCGGTGCCAGAAGCAAGGATAACGAAAAATATCGTGCAGAATGGGCTAAGTATTATGTTACAAAGATGAAAACGATAGGTGTTCCGTGCGTATGGTGGGATAACGATGCGTTTTTAGGAAGCGGTGAGCTGTTCGGGCTGTTCGACAGGCGTAATCTTGAATGGAGATACCCGCTTTTAAAGGACGCTCTTATTTCCGCATCAAACGGTGAATATACGGTAGACGGTCTTAAATCCGATACAGCTATCCTTGATGAACTGAAAAAGGACATTGCTCAGTCGAAAAACAGCAGTGCCGAATAAATACGTTAAAAAGGCAGTGATTTTATCATTGCCTTTTTGAAAGGGACAAATATGCGGATAATAACAGTTGACCTGCACCGGATGACAAAGGACGAGGCACGAAACAAGCTGGTCATGACAATAAGAAATGCGCCGCAGGGCAGTGTGGAGCTTCGTGTGACGCACGGGTGCAATAACGGAAACGTACTTCAGCAGATGGTGCGCAGGGAGTTTAAATCGCCGAGAATAGACTATATACAGCCTGTGCTTGCAAATGACGGACAGACGCTTATTTTTCTGAAATAGCAAAGATGGTGGAGGGATGCGTGAATTCAACTGGGCTTCTGCAATTATTTGCTGGGGCGCATTTCTGACAGGCTCGTTGTTCCTGTTCGGTTTCGGAAAGATTATAGCACTTCTTAACGATATTAAAAATAAGTAAATACCGACAACAGTAACATAATTATTTTTGTTTGTGTAATATCTCTGAAAGTTTTATAAAAACTCTTGATTTTTTGTTAAAATAGTAGTATAATTGCTTACTGCAATAAGCAAATACATAAATCTCAGGAGGATAAGAATATGGATCGTTTAAAAGGAAAAGTTGCTGTAATCACAGGTGCAAACTCCGGTGTCGGCGAGGCAACAGCGCTTGCATTTGCAAAAGAGGGCGCAACGGTAGTTATATCTGCTCGTCGTATCGAACCTCTTAATGCGGTTGCCGATAAGATAAAGGCTGAGGGCGGCACGGTTCTTGCAGTTCCCACTGACATTTCCGACAAGGCGGCTTGTGAAAACCTTATGGATAAGGCTGTAGAAGCGTTCGGCAAGATTGATATTCTTGTGAATAACGCAGGTGTTCTTGAGAGCGGACTGAAGCCTATCGACCGTTTCAATGACGATGATCTTGACAGAATCATAAATACAAATGAAAAGGGCACTATGTATTGTATGCGTGCCGCTCTGAAATACATGAAGGAATGGGCATCTATCGTAAACGTTGCATCGGTTGCCGGTGTGATGGGCTGCGGCGGTGCGGCTTATGTTGCGTCAAAGGCGGCTATTGTCGGCATCACAAAGCACACAGCAATGCGCTATGCAGACAAGCATATCCGTTGTAATGCTATTTGCCCGGGAAATATTCTCACACCTATGACAGCAAATGCTTCAAATGACCTTGACGTTGATATGATTACAGCAATGTCAAAGCACAATGATTTAAGAGTTGGCTCATGCACGGCAGAGCAGGTTGCAGGCATTATCCTGTTTATGGCTTCTGACGAGGCAAAGCCTATCAACGGTCAGATACTGGTAAGCGACTTCGGTTCTACACTTTAATTTTCCCTATATAACAACAAAAGCGTGTGTGGATTGCCACACACGCTTTTTGCGTCATTGATTCATTTTTTCGGCTTTCTTTTCAAGCGCTTTTATATCAAGGCCGTATTTTTCGAATATCGTTGAAGCGTAGCTGTTAGCTCCCGGCAGACCTTTCTTGATTTTATATCTGCGTTCGCCTGTGGCTTCGTCAACGGTTACCGTTATGCTTTCGGCTCTTGTGTTAAGCTGAGGGTCGGAATTAAGCTCAAGTGCCGCCTTTGCAAGCGGGGTTAGGTGGGTCGCAAATATGCCCCTTACACCGATAATGCAGAAAATACGCATAAGCTGAGCGGCTATGTCGGTACATTCCTGCGGAGTGGTGCTTTGTATGGATTCGTTCATTAAAAGCAGGCTGTGATTTGTTATACAGTCGCTTATCGCCTTGAATTCCTTTACCTCGGTAGTGAAACGGCTTGCGTCTATACCTACCTGTTCTTCCTTGGGGAAATGTGTGTATACACAGTCTACAAGCGATATTTCACAGCTGCTTGCAGGAACATATAGTCCTGCCTGAGCCATTACCTGACATATTCCGACCGCACGGACAAATGTGGTCTTACCGCCGTTGTTCGCTCCTGTAAGCAGATAGAAGCCTGCGTTTTCGTCAAATGTTATATCGTTTGTTACGACCTGCTTTTGCGGCTTGTTGGATAAATTCCAGACGTTAGCCTCCTTGAAATATATTGGGTCGAAAAGACCTTTTATATCCGCTTTTCTCTGACTTTTTGGGAGAAGCGTCGGGCGGCACATTTCAAGACCCTTTGAGCGTACATTTTCAATCATCATGACCGCACCGCTGTAAAAGTCAAGCTGATACTCTATGGCGTACATATCCTCAAAGCCTATCGCACGGTATTCATTAAGTATATCGTCAATCGAATTAACGTATTTCTTTGTTACCTTATCAAGCTCGGCGAACAATGCCCTGTCAAGATTGTTCACTATCTCCTCACGCTTTGCTGATTGCGGATCGTCAAAACGCTCGTGCAGGTCACGCATAACTTTATGATCGTTGTTTTTTGAGCCGAAGCTTAAAATTCTGTCTATCACAGTTCCGCTGTCCTCGTACATCTTATCGGAAAAGCCGACAAGACCCATTGAGATCGGAACAAGGTTTTCATCAAAGTTTATGCCGATAGTAGCACTGCGAATCTTGCCGGTCATAGCACTTCGCAGTTCCTCCGACTCGGCTTTCAGCTTCTTATAATGCTTGCTGTTGTAATGACCCTCAAAGAAATCAAACAGCTTTTTAAGACCGGCGGATCTGATGCCCGATGATTTTTCTTCATACAGCTTATGCAGTATCTCCATACATTCGCAATATGATTCGAAGGCGGTAAGGGCAGTGTCAAGCACAGTAAAGCTGTCGGGTGTTGTCAGCTTATATATATTTGTCCTGTCGTTTACGAGCATCTTGTCAACGACCTTACGCAAGGTGGCTGTAAGTGCGGAATCCGCAAGGAGATCGTCTATTATATCGAGCCTGTATTCAGCTACCGAAATATCGTCGCACAGCTCACCGAGTATCGCTGTCATCTTATACTGATTGTGCGGTGTCAGCTGTTCCGACAGCTGCGCTAACATTAGATCTTTCTCAAATTCGGTCGGCAGCTGTTCTATCTGCGCCTTTCGTTTGAGGCAGGCTCTGCGCTGTTCCTCGCTCGGATAAAGCAGATCGACTATCGGCGGTTTTACATTTGAATTATCGTATGCCATATCTACTCCTTAAAGAATCCTGTTTTTGTTTATAACTACGCTGAATTTGACACCAAGTGCTTCTGCGGCTTTTCGGCACAGAGCCATTCGTGTCAGAAAAATCTCGAAATATTCCATCACCGAGCTTATCGAAAGGTCGATAGTAAGGTCAAGTATAAGATTTTTCTTGTCTTTTGAAAAATATACTTCAGATTTTTCAACGGCATAATTTACTCTGTCGTGAATATCGGATAACGCTTCTCCGTGACTTTGCTTTTCCTGCTCGGCAGGACGTACTCTTGAACGTCTTACATCGGACTTGTCCGCTATTATAAGCGCCGCCGCTACCGCATTGACTGGGCTTGCCGTGCTTTCATCGTGATTTCCGATAGCGGAAATTATAAGTGCGATTTCACTTGCAGGCATTCCGAGCTTGTCGAGCAGTCGAAATGCCATTATCGCACCGCTGTGTGCGTGGTCGTTGCGGTTTACAACATTGCCTATATCGTGCATATATGCCGCTATCTGTGCCAGCTCACAATCTCTTTCGGGGTAGCCGAGAGTGCTTAGTATCATATATGCCGTGTCTGCCGCACGCTCAACGTGGGCAAGCGAATGTTCGGTATATCCGATACTGCTCAGTGCATCGTCCGCACTGCTTATATATGTCCTTATGTCCTTGTTGCGCCTTATATATTCGTATGTAATATTGCTCATAGTCCTTTTCCTTTCGTCATATGATTATTGTATCACAGCGAAAGTGGATATGCAAGAAAAAGATAAAAATAATGAGGCTGTTGCAAAAACGCAACAGCCTTGCTTTACTTCTTATAGATTTTTATTATCTGTCTGAGTTTTACTCTCACACAGTAGCTTTTGCCTTCATTCAATAAATCAAAGACCGTTTTTTCACATCTGAATGTGTGCAGCTTTTCACTGTCGGGATATTTGCAGTCAACAGTATAATTGTTGCTGTATGTCCATTTTGAACGGTTGGAATTAAGTCCTCCGTGCTTTGTTATCCGTTTGAATATCACCCGTATATGTTTTTTTCTGCCTTTATAGAATATATCGAGAGAAATAAGCAACAAAGCTGAAAGTACAATGCAGATAACTATAACCGTCTGTAAAAGTTGCAGTACATTATCCATGCTTACTTGTCAAGCACAGCCATATAAGCCTTTACTATCTCAACGCACTTATCATAGCTCATACTGCTTGTATCAAGGCAGAGGTTATAATTTCTTGCGTCTGTCCAGTCACGGCCTGTATAGTGGCGGTAATACTCACTGCGTTCCTTGTCTTTCTTTTCGATAAGCTTCATAGCGTCCTTGCCGTCAAGTCCGTATCTGTCGTATACATTCTTGATGGCGGTTTCGGTATCGGAATAGATGAACAGCTTTACAACATCCTTGCGACCCTTTAACACAAAGTCCGCACATCTGCCTACTATCACGGCAGATTTTCCGCTGTCGGCAATATCGGTTATTATCTTTGCGGTGTAATTGAACAGATTACGGTCGGAGGTGAAATCCTTATGGTCAGGCTCTAAAAGCTCGCCGTCATAGATTTCCTCATGGTTGAAGATAGTATTCTTTATCTTCTCGTCAACTCTGCCGAAAAGCTTCTCGTTGATGCCGCTTTCATCACTTGCCATTCTGATTATCTCTTTATCATAGTACGGAATGTCAAGCTCCTTGGCAAGCATTTTTCCTATAGTCTTGCCGCCGCTTCCCATTCCTCTTGCGATTGTAATAATACGTCCCATAAGCTCCTCCTTATTCTCCGAGATAAGCCTTCTTTACCGAAGCGTCATTGATAAGATCGGACGCCTTGCCCGAAAGTGAAATCTTACCTGTTTCAAGAACATAAGCCCTGTCTGCAATCGAAAGTGCTTTTTTCGCATTCTGTTCAACCAGCAGAACAGTGGTTCCTGTTTCTCTTATAGTCTGGATTATATCGAAAATATTGCTTACAAAGATAGGCGAAAGACCCATTGAAGGCTCATCCATTACGATAATCTTGGGCTTCGACATCAGCGCTCTGCCCATAGCCAGCATCTGCTGTTCGCCGCCCGAAAGAGTACCTGCTATCTGAGTTTTTCTTTCTGCAAGACGAGGGAAACGCTCATATACCATCTCAATGTCCTTGCTTATATTTTCCTTATCCTTGCGTGTGAAAGCGCCGAGCTTAAGGTTATCAAGAACAGTGAGGTTCTGGAATATACGTCTGCCCTCCGGAACGTGAGCTATGCCCATTTCAACTATCTTGTGAGCGGGTGTTTTGGTAAGCTCAACACCGTTGAATGTAATAGAGCCGCTCTTAGCGTGGAGAAGTCCCGTTATTGTGTGGAGCGTGGTGGTCTTACCTGCGCCGTTTGCGCCGATAAGTGCGATAACCTCGCCCTCGTTTACTTCAAATGATATGCCCTTGAGGGCGGCTATCATTCCGTAATTTACATAAAGATCCTTGATCTCAAGCATTGCCATTTTGCAGTCCCCCTTATTCTCCGAGATATGCCGTGATAACTTCCGGATTGTTAAGAACGTCGGAAGTGTTACCCTGACATAAAAGCTGACCGAAGTTAAGTACAGACAGCTTTTCGCATATACCCGATACAAGCGTCATATCATGCTCGATAAGAAGAACGGTCATATCAAAGTTATCTCTTACAAAACGAATCGTATTCATAAGCTCTACCGTTTCGTTAGGATTCATACCTGCGGCAGGCTCGTCAAGCAGTAACAGCTTAGGCTCTGTGGCAAGCGCTCTTGCTATTTCAAGTTTTCTCTGGTCGCCGTAGGGCAGGTTTGACGCTAAGAAATCAGCTTTATCGTCAAGCTCGAAAACGTGGAGCAGCTCCATTGCCTTCTTATCCATTTCCTTTTCTTTCGAGAAGAAACGGGGAAGTCTGAACACACCCTCTGCAGTGCTGTACTTGTAGTGGTTGTGAAGTCCGACCTTAACGTTATCAAGCACGCTCATTTCCTTGAACAGTCTTATATTCTGGAATGTACGGGCGATACCTGCACGGTTTATATCTCTTGTAGATTTTCCTGTTATGTTTTCACCGTCAAGAGTGATAACACCCTTAGAAGGCTTGTATACTCCTGTCAGCATATTGAACACGGTAGTCTTGCCTGCACCGTTAGGACCGATAAGTCCGTAAAGCTCGCCCTTTTCGATTGAAACATTGAATTCGTCAACAGCTCTCAGACCGCCGAATGATATTCCTAAATTCTTTACTTCAAGAAGTGCCATAATTATTTGACCTCCTTTTCAGCTGTGTCTTTACGTTTGAAAATCTTCAGCACCATACCTTTGAGCTTTCCGAAATTCGTTACGATAAATGTTCTTGCCTTTTCGTTTGATGTGAGTATCATCATAACGATAAGAACGATTGAGTAGATGAGCATTCTGTAGCTGTTGATGCTTCTAAGAAGTTCGGGGATAAGAGTAAGTACAACAGCCGCAATAACACTGCCTCTGATATTACCGATACCGCCGAGAACAACGAATACAAGAATCAGTATAGACAGGTTGTAGTCGAACTTTGAAGCCTGTAATGTAGCGTAGTTGTGTGAGTACAGAGCGCCTGCTATACCTGCAAGGAAAGCAGTGAGTGCAAATGTTATCAGCTTGTACTTCGTTATGTTAAGGCCTACGGATTCTGCGGCTATTGAGTTGTCACGGATAGCCTTTACCGCTCTGCCGGTTCTTGAGTTGATGTAGTTATAAGAGATGATGAGCGTTATCAGAAGCAGGATGAAGCCTACAACGAATGAAGAATCATTCGGCACGCCCTTTACACCGAGCGCTCCTCTTATTATTTCGGTGCCGTCTGCTTCAAGATTCATATCCGCCTGATTGAGTGCAATATGAAGGCCCTTGCTGTCGATGCCGACATAGAGTGCCGCAAATACGTTCTTGATTATTTCACCGAATGCAAGCGTTACGATAGCAAGATAGTCGCCGTTGAGCCTTAATACAGGGATTCCTATCAGTATGCCGAATATAGCGGCGAAGATACCGCCGACAAGTATAGCGAGCGGAAAACGTACCCATTCGACAAGTATTGTTTCTTTTGTAGCTATCGAAAACAGTGCGCTGGCATAGGCACCTACGCACATAAAGCCTGCCTGTCCTAAGCTAAGCTCACCGAGTATACCTACCGTGAGGTTGAGCGATACTGCGAGTATCGAGTATACGCAAAGCGGAACTAAAAGTCCGTCTATCTGACTTGAAACGTTGCCTGTCGATGAAAGAATCATCATTATAACAAAGGCAAGCGTAACCATTATATATGTCGTGAAGCTCTTTTTTGTCTGCGGCTTCAGCATTTTCGTTTTTGCCAAGGCTGTTTTATTATTCACAAAAACCAATCCCTTCTGTAATTATACTTTTTCTCTTACCTTCTTGCCAAGTATTCCCGTAGGCTTTATGATAAGAACGAGAATAAGCACTGCAAAAACGATAGCGTCGGAGAGCTGAGGTGAAATGTATGCTCTGCCGAGTATTTCGATAACACCGATCAGGATACCGCCAATCATAGCACCGGGTACCGAACCGATACCGCCGAATACCGCCGCAACGAAAGCCTTGATACCGGGCATTGCGCCTGTTGTGTTCTGAAGCGTCGGATAAGCCGAGCAGAGAAGTGCGCCGGCAATCGCCGCAAGTCCTGAACCGATGGCAAAAGTAAGTGAGATGGTTCTGTTTATGTTTATGCCCATAAGCTGTGCCGCATCCTTATCTTCCGATACCGCAAGCATCGCACGGCCGCTTTTCGTCTTGTTTATGAAGAGCGAAAGGCCGATAACGATAAGTATCGAAACGACGATAGCGACTATCGCTTCACCTGTGATGACCACCTGTCCGTCAAAGAGCGATATACTCGGAACATTTACTACCGAGGTGAAGTTAACGGGCTTTTCACCGAACAGGAGCAACGCTGAATTCTGAAGGAAATAGCTTACGCCTATTGCAGTGATAAGTACAGACAGCGAGGTCGCCTGTCTTAAGGGCTTGTACGCAACCTTTTCAATCACGATACCGAGTACGGTACATACGATAACCGCAATAAGTACGGAAAGGTACGGATTGATACTGAAAGAGGTCATCGAATAGAAAATTACATATCCGCCGACCATGATTACATCGCCGTGAGCAAAGTTAAGCATTTTGGCTATGCCGTATACCAGCGTATAGCCGAGTGCGATTACGGCATATATGCTGCCAAGGCTTATGCCGTTTATGAGGTTATTGAGAAAACCCATTTATAACATCCTTCCTTAGTGAAGTTCTAATACTATTTATTATATCACACGGCATAACCGTTTGCAACATTTTTTTGCATAAAATTCAAAACCCGACAGGCCGGAGCCTGTCGGGTTTTAAAATGATTTATATTGTATACCGGTTATCAGTTGTCAAGAGCAGCGTAGTTGCCGTCCTTGATAACAACAGCCTTAGGTGGCTTTGAAACTTCGCCGTTGGCATTCCACTTCATGCCTGTACCTGTAAGACCGTCATAGCTGAAATCAGCTGCTGTGATACCTGCCTTGAGCTTTTCGCAGATGTCTGATGCGCTCATATCGCCTGTGATTTTCTGGCTTTCGATGATCTTTGCAAGAATCTTTACGCCGTCATAAGCGTCTGCTGCGAACTGGTTGGGAGTTTCGTCATTGTAAGCTGCCTTATAAGCCTTAACGAAGTCCTGTGTAGCCTGATCCTTTGAATCTGCTGCGAAAGGTGTTAAGAGCATAACGCCTTCTGCAAGTGAAGTATCAAAGTTCTTGATAGATGTAAGACCGTCAAGACCGTCGCAACCGAAGAACTTGGGTGCGAAGCCTGCGTTCTTGCTCTGTGTGAGGATAAGAGAAGCCTGCTGATAGTAGATGGGAAGGAACACAAGCTCTGCGCCCTTGTTCTTGCAGTCAGCTATCTGAGCAGAGAAGTCTGTCTTGCTGTCCTTTGTGAATGACTGTTCGGAAACAAGCTCAAGACCCTTTGCAGCAGCCTCTGTCTTGAATGCGTTGTAGATACCCGAAGAATAAGCGTCTGAACTGTCATAGATAACGCCGATCTTTGTAGCGACCTTGTTGTCTGCTATATAGTCAGCAGATGCTTTACCCTGGTTAGGATCTGTGAAGCAGATCTGGAAGCAGTTATCGTTAGCGATAACGTCCTGTGCAGATGCAGAGGGTGTGAACTGGAATATGTTGTCCTGCTTTGACTTGTCAACTACAGCAAGGCATGAAGCTGTTGTAACTGTGCCGAGGAATATCTGCATACCCTGATCCTTCAGTGTGTTGTAAGCATTAACTGCCTTATCGCCCGAGTCAGCCTCATCGTCTTCGAATACAAGCTTCAGCTTGTTGCCGTTTACACCGCCTGCAGCGTTTACTTCATTTACTGCAAGCTGGATAGCGTTCTTAACGCCTACACCGTACTGAGCGGCATCGCCTGTAAGAGGGCCGCTTCCGCCGATAACGATTGTCTTTTCGCCTTCGGCTACGTTTGTTGAGCCGCCAACATTACCGCTGTTTGCGTTGTTGGATGAACAACCTGCAAATGATGTTACTGCCATAACTGCGGCAGTTGTCATTGCAAGAACTCTTTTAAAATTCTTCATTTTGAATCTCTCCTTGTACTGATTTGTATGCTTTTGAACATACACATTTATCTTTACTCGCTTATATTAACACGGTTTTGCAAGTTTGTCAAGGTGAAAATTCACAAAAATAAACTTGCATTTTTACTTTATTGTTGTCAATTAGTAAAGTACAGGATGTTTTAAGTGCATTTTCAGCCGTTTTGTATCGGCTTGCTTTGAAAACTTTCATCGTTACGGTAAATTTATGTTGAAATATCTGCTGTAAAAGTTGAACTTTTATACTTGAAAATCCAGAGAAAACGTGTTATACTTATAAAAATACGTTAATGCTTGCAAAAGGCAGGAAAGGAATTCGTTATGCAGATACACGAATCGGCAGAGGATTACCTCGAATCCGTACTTATATTAAGTAAACAGCTTGGCAATGTAAGGTCGATAGATATTGTCAATTATTTTGATTATTCAAAGCCCAGTATCAGCGTTGCTATGAAAAACCTGCGTATGAACGGATATGTTACCGTTGACTCAAAGGGCTACATTGAGCTTACCGAAAAGGGCAGTGAAATAGCAAATAAAATGTATGAGCGTCATACGCTCCTTACAAAATGGCTCACGACACTCGGAGTAGACGAGAAGATCGCAGTTGAGGACGCCTGTCGTATTGAGCATGTTATAAGCGAGGAAAGCTTCGAGGCTATCAAAAAGCATATTCCCGCAAAATCAGAATAAATACAGCGCCGCATTGTCGGCGTTATATTTATTGTCCTTTCGATATACTTATTCGGCGTAACTGCTATCGCTGCCGGCAAGTCCGATAGCGTTTCGCCGTAATTCAAGTATACTCCTTTGGGACGGAAAAGGCATTGCGTGGAAATTGAGCGGAAATTGAGTGATTCTGCGAAAAATGCCCACAGGGAGCTTTTGAGGGTTTCTGTGGGCATAAAAACAAAATTGTAGCTTAATTGACACAATTTGGTTACTATGCTATAATTGTATAAGCATAGTAATATGCAAATCTTGATGAAAGGGGTGATTTTGATTATGAATAAAGGAACATTTAATCAGCTTGGAAGGGTGATTTTTTCTTAACTCTTCCGAGATTGGAGGATAACAATGAATGATTGGTTAAAGCAAGTAAAGGAAAGCTGGAATGAAACCGCTGATTCGGAGTGGTATCAGTCCCTCAGAACAGATAAGATAGTCGCAAAGTTGGTAGAAAAGCCAACAAGTGTTTTTCATAAATCGGTGTATAATCTGATAAATAAATATATACCCGATTTGTACAATAAAAAGGTTTTACTGCCCTCAAGCGGAGATAATCACGCAGCTTTTGCCTTTGCTTTGTTAGGAGCAGATGTTACTTCTGCTGATATAAGTGAAAAACAGCTTGAACACGCTAAGGTAATTGCGGACAAATTAAAGCTGAAAATCAATTACGTTTGCGATGACACAATGCAGCTTTCAAACATTCCCGATAACAGCTTTGATTTGGTTTACACCTCAAAACGGTACACATACTTGGATAGCAGATTTGCCCACAATGTATAAGAATATTCATAGGGCGCTTAAAGCAGACGGTTTTTCAATTATGTATGATGTTCATCCATTCAACCGACCTTTTGAGTGCGAGCCGTGGAAAGAGCCTAAAATTGTTAAGCCTTATGCAGAAACATTGCCGCATTGTCATTGGCGTGTGCAGGACTTAATAAATTCGATGACAGGTGCAGGGTTATCTGTAAGGGAAATGGAAGAATTGCAGGCAGAAAACGCTTCATTCTGGTTTTCATACGAGGAACTAATCAAACAGACCTCGGAAAATCTTGATAAAGTAAACAACTGGGAATACAATCCTATGGCGGCGTTACCTGCTTGGATTTCAATTGTTGCTCAAAAATAAAATAATTGCGTTATAAAATATACAACAGCCGCATTCAGATTTTCCGAAATCCGTGGTATAATAATCCCATAAAGCAATCAAAGGAGAACAGCCTATGCTTATAAACGATAACGAGTATCTTGATATTGTCGAAACAATTAAGCTTGAAATAAAAAGCGCACAATACAAAGCCGCTGTAAGCGTAAACAGAGAGCTGATTATGTTATATTACAACATCGGCAAGATTATCAATGAGCATAAGACCTGGGGAAATAAGTTTATCGAAAACCTTGCCGCCGATATCCGCATATCGTTTCCCGACACGAAGGGATACTCCATACGAAATCTGAAGTATATGGCTAAATTTGCGGCGGAATATACCGAAGAACAAATTGTGCAAGAGGCACTTGCACAAATTACTTGGTATCATAACATTGCGCTTATGGACAAAGTAAAGGATGTCAATACACGTTTGTGGTACGCACGCAAAATTACTGAAAACGGCTGGTCAAGAAATGTGCTTGTTCATCAGATAGAAAGCGGTTTATACGAGCGACAGATAACTGCAGAGAAAATTTCAAATTTTAAAAGCCGCCTTGCCGCTCCGCAGAGCGAGCTTGCTGTTCAGACGATGAAGGATCCGTATGTGTTTGATTTTATTCCGTTCCGTGAGGATATGGTCGAAAGGGATATTGAGGAGGCTCTCGTCAAGGACGTTACAAAGCTGCTGCTTGAGCTTGGAACAGGCTTTGCCTTTCTCGGAAATCAGTACCGTCTGAACGTAGGCGGAGATGATTTTTACATTGATTTGCTGTTCTACAACCTCAATCTTCGCTGTTATGTAGTCATAGAATTAAAGACAGGTGAATTCAAGCCCGAATTTGCAGGTCAGCTTAATTTCTATCTTTCGGCTGTTGACGGAATACTGAAGCGTGATGAGGATAACCCCTCTATCGGCTTGCTCCTTTGTAAGAGTAAAAATAATCTTGTTGCGGAGTATGCTCTCAAGGATATGTCAAAGCCTATGGGTGTCAGCGAATATACCATAACAAAGAGCCTGCCCGAAGAGCTGGAAAAGCAGCTGCCGTCTGTTGAGGATATTGAAAGCAGGATTAAGAAATAAGATTTACAGCCGCAGACGGATTTGCCGAATGCGTCGTATGATGCACAAAATTTGCTATGAAAGGATTTAAAAATGTATTTATACCACTATTATGAAAGTACAGGCTTGCCGTTTGCAAATTTATCTGATTTATCGGTAAATGAAGCGAATGATGTACTGAATAAAATAAAAAAAGATAAGCCCAATTCTCAGCACGCACAAAGACACGAAAAATATGTTGAATACAGAAGAAACTGCGAAAGCATACTTCGCAGCAGATTTATTGAAAAAGGCGGTGTTATCAAAAAAAATGTTCCTTATTATATGACTATTGAACATAGTCCTTGGTTAAGCACTTGGTTTGAGAATTCCGCATTCATCAAAATTCCTATTGAAGAATTTGATATAAAGACATTATCATTTACATACGGTGATTCAATGCCTACATTCAGTCAGGCGATAGTGAACAAAAAAGAATATCATAATCAGCTCTACACTTATGATGAAATACTTAAAATAATTGATAAGTACGGTTTGCCGCAGAATTGGAATGATGGCGGTAAATATGGATATGAGCGGTATATTGAGGTACATATCTGGAATGATTTCCCGATAAATAAATATATTACAGATGTAAACGGATTTTTTCAAATACGGCAGAATATACAGAGGAATAATTAAAAGTGGAGGAAAAAATGAACAGAGGACTTTTGACTATTGATGATTTTCCGTCGAAAAATACACCTGCGATTGTGGATTATCTGAAAGAAAAGAATATAAATTTATTCGCTCCCGACATCCGTTAAACTATTAATGGTATATGGACACGGTTTGCGGCATATCATAAAACAATCCGGAAACAAGGCGGTGGTGTGTTATGATGTGCCATTTCAGCGACATAAGATGCAAAGAGGTAATCAGCATAAAATCAGGCTGTCGTATAGGCTTTGTCGATGATATTGAAATAGATTCCTGCACTGCGAAGATATGCCGTATCATCGTTTACGGCAAAAGCCGTTGCTTCGGTATTTTCGGCAGGGAGGAAGATATATTCATCAACTGGTCGGATATTGAGATAATCGGAGAGGATACGATACTTGTAGGATGCGATTTTCCGCATCAGCCAAAACGAAAAGGCGGTTTGCTCAAAAATTTGTTTAAATAGCACAATAAAAATTTTCAGTACGAATATTGATTTGAAGCTTCTATTATGATATAATAATAAGGCTGTTGAATGAAAAAAGACTGTTGAACAGCAAATCCACACGTTATGTATAGCGTTCTGCGGTGCTCACGAGCTTGAACGTATCAGCGTAGCGGAGGAAAAAAACCAAAAATCAAGGAGGACACTACCATGGCAGTAGTATCAATGAAGCAGCTCTTAGAAGCAGGCGTTCACTTCGGTCACCAGACAAGAAGATGGAACCCCAAAATGGCACCCTACATTTTCACAGAGAGAAACGGTATCTATATTATCGATCTCCAGAAGACAGTAAAGAAGCTTGACGAGGCTTATAACTTCATTCACGAAGTTGCAGCTGAAGGCGGCGAGGTTCTGTTCGTAGGCACAAAGAAGCAGGCTGCTGATTCAATCAAGGAAGAAGCACTCAGAGCAAACGCTCACTATGTAAACGCAAGATGGCTCGGCGGTATGATGACAAACTTCAAGACCATCGAGAAGAGAATCAAGAGACTTGAACAGCTTCACACAATGGAGAACGACGGTACATTCGATCTTCTTCCCAAGAAGGAAGTTGTTAAGCTCAACCTCGAGATCGAAAAGCTTGAGAAGTTCCTCGGCGGTATCAAGAACATGAAGAAGCTCCCCAGCGCTCTGTTCGTTGTAGATCCCCGCAAGGAAAAGATTGCAGTATCAGAAGCAAAGAAGCTCGGTATCCCCGTAGTAGCTATCGTAGATACAAACTGCGACCCCGATGAGATCGACTATGTTATCCCCGGTAACGATGACGCTATCCGTGCAGTTAAGCTGATTGCAGGCGCTATGGCTGACGCTATCATCGAAGCAAGACAGGGTCAGGCTGACGTAACTGAAGAGGTTGCTGAGGCTGAAGCAGAAGCTACAGAAGAATAATCAATAACGAATATAAATATAAAGGAGAATTACCATGGCTATTTCAGCACAGGCAGTAAAGCAGTTAAAAGAACTTACAAACTGCGGTATGATGGACTGCAAGAGAGCACTTGAAGAAACAAACGGCGATGTAGATGCCGCTATCAAGAATCTTCGTGAAAAGGGCCTTGCAAAGGCTGCTAAGAAGTCAGGCAGAATTGCTGCAGAAGGTCTTGTATATACAAAGATTGACGAGGCTAAGAAGGTCGGCGTTGTAGTAGAAATCAACGTTGAAACAGACTTTGCCGCTAAGACAGACAGATTCATCGAGTTCGTTGAGCTCGTAGCAAACACAATCATTGATAATGATGTTGCAGATGTAGACGCACTTAAGGAAGTTGTTCCCGCAGGTCAGACAGAAAAGATTGCTGATATTCTCACAGAGAGAATCGCTACAATCGGTGAAAACATTCAGATCCGTCGTTTCAAGAGAATGACAGGCAATCTCTTTGCTTACACACACAACGGCGGCGGCTCTATCATCGGCTCTATGATTAAGATCGAAGCTGACGATGTTGACAGCGACGCTGTTAAGGCTTGCGCTAAGGATCTTCTTCTCCAGATTACAGCAAGCGCTCCTCAGTTTGTTGCACAGGCTGACGTTCCCGCTTCTGTTATCGAAGCTGAGAAGGAAGTACAGCTCAAGCTCGTTCAGAACGAAAATGAGCAGTCTGCTAAGCCCAAGCCCCAGAACGTTCTTGAGAAGATCGTTGACGGCAGAATGAGAAAGTTCGCAGAAGAAATCTGCTTACTCGATCAGCCCTATGTTAAGGATCCTAACCTCACAGTTGCTAAGTTCATCGCATCTGTTGGCAAGAACATCAAGGTTGTTGAATTTGTTCGTTTCGAAAAGGGCGAAGGAATTCAGAAGAAGGAAGACGACTTCGCAGCAGAAGTTGCTTCAATGGTTAAGTAATTATACCGACATAATCAAAGCCCTGAGCGTTTGCTCAGGGCTTTTTGTGTTGTCATTCTCTTATCGCAAAAGCGGACAAACGTAGTATTGACAAAATCATTTCACGGTGTTAAAATATATACGGTTAACAAACGCTAACCGTATTGTGATGGAGGAATGCACGGTGCTTGATTCACAGGAGATACTGAAATTACGGGTGCTTCTGAGCTTTTTAAATGAGGATGAGGCTCTTTGCACGGTAACAGGCTTATCTGAGATTTTCGGCGAGGGTAAGCAGAAAATTAGCAGAATATTGATAGCTATGGAAAAGGACGGACTTATTGACCGCTCGGATACACGCAGGCCACAACTTACCGAAACCGGCAGGCAAAAAGCAGAGTTTTACAGTGAGCGGACAAGTGTTGTGCTGAATCATCTGCTTTATGAAGGCCTCGACATCAGCGTTGCAGAGCATGACGCTTATGCGTGGGCACTCTACAGCTCGGATGAAACGATGCAGCTGATTAGAAGTCAAGAACGCCGATATAAAGCTAAATATGAGCTACGCAAAACCGAAATTTTTGATGGCACTGAGTTATGTGCACGACTCGGAGATGATGAATATCATTTCCCGTTTCTCGTATATCGTGAAAGCGTGCGTGACGGTTCTAATTTATCTATGGCGAATGCCGGATTTGAGCATCCTTGTACGTTATCTGTAAAGAACGGAAAAGGAATTATCCGTCTGAAGCCGCTCAATATCAATGCAAAAAGCCTGTTTACCCACAAAGAGATGAACGGCAGGGTGCGTAAACTGAAGTATTTAAGCGGCGGCAGCTTTATCCCTGCGACCGATGACGGCGAGTGTATAACTTTCCCGGCGGATGTGCTTAAATTCATCAATATCGGTAACGGTATGGGACAGATTCTTCACGGGAGCGTCTGCCTGAAAATGCAATGCTCTGTCGGCACGGTACATATGCCGGAATCAACGGCTATATTTACTATAATGATTTAATCAAGGGAGCGTCGGCTCCCTTTTCTTTTCCACCTCCCCACACATAATTAATATAACAGTCAACATCTGTAAAAATCCTGCACAACCCACCTCTGTATTTACTATCCCTATTTGTGTAAAACGCAGAATAGTTAGTCGTTTGTAACGCATCCGTGACAAACCAAAATTCACTTATTTTATATCAGTTTAATATATCTATATCACTCTGAAAATCCCTTTATTCTTAGTAATAATGGGGTTTGGGGCAAAACACCAAGCGGGGCTCAGGGGGCGGTAGCCCCTCTTTTTCCCTTTTTCTCAGGGAAAGGGGGCAGTTGGATAGGGGCTTCAAGTAACGCCTGTGTTACAAGCTTCGGTTTGCAATCACTAACCGATTATGTTATACTGTTAGCGTTGGCAAACTACAGTTTGCCGCACAGAAAAAAGCAGTGCAGCCACACCGATACAGCCGAAAGCGATTTCGGTATTTAAAAATCCCTGCGGTTAGCCACTGCTAATAGTCCGCCCTTTAGGGCTTGAATAAGAGGAGGAACAAACAATGACGGCTACAAAGCCAAATTGGCTCAAACGCAGTCTTGCAGGTGTACTTGCCGTGACAACAATGTTGTCATCGGGTGTTGTCGGTGCGTTTGCGGACAGTTCTGTAAAATCAAATTCCGGTGCTAAAACTTTAGAAGACGGTGAATACTATGCTACGGTTTTACAATACACTACAATGGAACAAAAGTATAGCGATGGAAACAACTCTGATTGGGGTAAATCCGCAAAATTAAAGGTTGAAAACGGAAAATATACCGTAACGCTCGACTACTATGATCGTAGTGCTGGCAATGTAGATTATGAGCTTTTACTTGTTGAAAAACTGAAAGACAACAGTTATGACAAGTATCTTGAATCAAATACATCACCCGGATTTGCTTTAGGACTTTTACCTGAGGGTTTTGATGTTACTAACAGCGGTTTTTCAAGATCTGTAAGAAGAAAAATCAAAAGCGATTATGATGTTGATTTTGACAAGTTAGAAACAGTAAAAATAACCGATAGTCACTATCAATATACTTTTGAGGTTGACCCTGCTCATCCACAGATTTATATCAACACATTATATAGATATACAAGCAATATTGAAACTGGAAAGAAGTTTGGCACTTACAATTCTTATTACCTTAATATTGATGTAAACAATACTTTTAATATACCCGATAATATTTTAACCGATTTTGATGAAGAGGTATCGTATAATTATGACGAGCTTCTTTCAAAAGGCTATGTTTCGTTAGGATTGAAGCACCCTACAGCACGTGCGACAGCTAAAGACGGCAAGTTATATGTTAAATATTATTATGATTACGATGCCGTAAAATCACGTGCAGGAGAAATGTTCATTGGTGTACAGTTAATGACTGCGGACGGTAAAAATATTGTTCTTGACGATGACGGTTCTTTCACTTTAGCTTATGACTCGACAGATGATATTTTAAACGGTGTTTCTATCATAGCTAGACTTAATGCGTACAGAGGACAGGTTATAGATGGCGAATATCATAAAGTGCCGTATACAAGCGATATAAATCTTACTTATAGAATAGACCTTGGCGTAAAGCCTGTAAAATTAACGGATTCATTAACAGGCGTAAGTGTTTACACAAGCACAAGATATGTTTCTGAAAACGCAGTTATGGTTTCAACAGATGTTGCTAAAGACAGCGATGCATACAAAACTATGATGGACCATTGCGAAAACATTTATAACAATATGCTCTATAAAAAGTATGTTATTATAGATGATGGCAAGGTAGTAACAAATGTTGGCTCAAAGCTTGTTATGACATTCCCTGTTACCGATGAAATGAATAAGTTAGGTCTTAGCACATTCTATGCTCATTATTATGATGAGTATGATTTCTGGGGTTGGCAGATATACGGTTCTGACAGCGACTTTTCATACAACGGATATCGTATCAATAACGACACATTTATGCTGATTACAGATGAAATTGATTTAGGCGATTATATCGGTTTCTTTGATAAGAAAAATTCATCGGTAAGCGGTGAGAATTTGGAAGACGGCACATATAATGTACCTATAACGGTATTTAATGAAACAGACCCGTCTGCGACTTCAATGGCGGCAGGTTGTTTAGGAAAAACAGCAAAACTTGTTGTAAAAGACGGTAAAAAAAGAATTGAATTAGGCTTCGTTCCTGTTGAAGATAAGGATATGAACGGTTATTTAATTCAGATGTGGTATTACGATCAGAACGATGAAATGCACGAATTAAAGTATACTTCATATTACAAAAATGAAGACGGTTCATATTTCACAGATGATCTTAATGCAGGTACAAATAACTACTATCCCAAAACAGCTTATATAGAACTGCCGACAAACGACGGTCAGTTTATAACTAAGTTCAGAGTATCTGCAATGGACGCTATAATGGGTAATAGCGGTGACGCTACAAGAAACGGTATTTTCACAGTCTACTATGATCAGGCTGAAAAGATCTCTGATGAAACTCCCGATGCAGACCCCGAAGAAATTCCCGGTTTTGAACCTGCCGACACAACAAAGCTCAAAGCTCTTATTGAAAAGGCAGAGGCACTCAAGGAAGACGATTATACAATGTCTACCTACACAACAATGAGAAATGCAATTGCAGGCGCAAAGGTAATTCTCAGCAATATCAGATCTACACAGGAAGAAGTAGACAACGCAACAACAGAGCTTGAAAATGCTATCAATGCTCTTGTTAAGAAAACTCCCGACATCAACGACAAGAACAATCTCCCTGACGGTAAGTACACGCTTTACGCTCAGATGATCAAGACAGACAGAGAAAGCTTCTCAATGTCCAACAACGCTATCAACCATAATGTATGGCTTGAAGTAAAGGACGGCGAGTATTATCTCACAATGCAGTTCAAGGGTATGTCGATTTACAATAAGTTCGGCTATCTGCTTGACCTTGCATATTTTGACAAGGGCTACACCTACAATGAGTACGGTATTCCTGAGGGTAATCTTGTTCCTGCAACAGTTCTTACAACTCAGAAAGACAGCGACGGTAACGATGTTATCGACCGGTACAATGACGCTAATACACTTTACCCTGAATTATTAAAGATAAAGCTTGTTGACAAGGCAAGTGAAAAGTACGTTCCTTTACAGGTATTTGTACCCGTTATGGAATCAATTGCAGAAGAAACAGGCACACAGCCCGTTCTCATGCAGTTAGACTGGTCAACATTAAAGGTTGACGAAAGCGGTGAAATTGATCCCGAAAAGCCGGTAGAGCAGTCTCCCGAAGTAAACTTTACCGACACCGCAACAGGCGTTAAGGTACACGCTGACAAGGGTGTTCTCCCCGAGGGCGCAAGCATCACAGTAACAGCCGTAACAAGCGGCGCTGCTTACGACAGCGCAGTAGCAATTCTCGGCGATGACGCTAAAAACGCAAAGCTTTATGAAGTTAAGTTCTTTGATAAGGACGGAAACGCAGTAAAGCCCAATGGTACGGTTTCTATCACATTCCCCTCAGATGATGAAAACACAATCGTTTACAGAATTTCAGATGATTCAAAGGTACTTGTAAAGGGTATATTCGCAGATCACGCTTACACTGTTATCACAAAAACAGGCGGTATCTATGCCGAAGTTCTTACAACAGCGGTTGATCCCGAAGACCCTGCAAAGCCCGGTGATTCGGATAAACCTGCAACTCCCGGTGATTCCGACGGCCCCTTAAATCCAGGTACCGGTGTTACAGTCGGCTTTGCGGCAGTAGCTCCTGCTCTATGCGCAGGTGCGGCAATGATAGCTGCTAAAAAGCGCAGAAACAAAAAAGGAGAATAATTTAGAATGAGCAAAAGTATAGCTAAGTTCTTTACAAAGCTATGCTGTGCTGTGGTCGTGCTCGCCTTAATGGCGGGCATTACTGCTGTACAGGCATTAGCCTTATCTAATGGCATTTATATTGCAACGGCATCGCCGCATTATAAGCACCCCGTAACAGGTGTTATAGAGGATTCGGGTGGTGAAGGCTCTGCGGTACTCGGTCAGTCCATGACAGAATCCGCACTTTATAATAAGGCACTTGCAGAAGTGGATAACAAGGGTACGACCTACATAACAGTCCGTTTGAAGCTTATGGATAATATCGAGAATCCCGAATTTGAGGTTGACGGAAAGAGCGTTTCAGCTTCTCTTATGCAGGAGGATTACACCGAGAACACTGCCGATTACCGCATGAAAGTTCCGTCCGAGAAATCTATCATAAAATGCAGTATGTACGTTGTCCCTATGGGCAGACAGGTGAAATTCTTTATCACCGTGTCTGATTTAACATCGGGAAGCGGCGATTTTATCACATCGGTAACGGTAGACAAGCCTGCGGCAACTACAAAGAAAGCAGAAACCGGCACGACCAAAAAGCCGGTATCTACAACAAAGAAACCCGATACGACAAAAGCTCCGTCCACTGTAGCACCCGAAACGCCGGCACCGGCTACTGAGGCACCCAAGACCGATGCTCCTGTTACTTCTTCGTCCGAAACAACGGTTGTGACCACCGTGTCCGATACAACTTCAAAAGCACCTCAGTCTGAGCCGGAAAGCGTTTTGGAATCAAGCATTACCGAAAGCACGTCAACAAGTGTTAGTTCCGATGTATCTTCCCCCGATACCACAAGCAAGGTACTCGGCATACAGGAGTTTGACGAAAACGGCAGTTCGATAACAGAAACATCGGTATCTCAGTCTGCAGGCAAAAGCGGCAGTAATGCTGGGATAATCGTCCTTGTTATTGTTATAATCGCCGCAGTAGCAGGAATAGCCTTTGCTGTCCGGTATTTCGTATTCTTCAAAAAGAAAAAATAATAACCGCACATTATTTAAAGGAGACAAATTATGAAACACAGATTTTTTAGAAAGGTATTCTGCGCCGTACTGACAGTAACGGTCGGCGTCACCGCCTGCGGTTGCGTAAATCAGCACCCCGACAGCACGCCGACCGACATCACGGCTGAAAACGCCCGTCTTGTCGCAACATCACCGGCAGTAGCGCAGATCTGCGATAAACTTGAGCTTGACCTTGTAGGCGTATGTAACACATCGGGAACTCTACCCGACAGATATAAGGACGTGAAAAAAGTCGGAATGGCAATGAGCCCCGACCTTGAGATTTTAAGCTCGCTTTCCCCGGACTATATATTGTCGCCGAATTCTCTGCAAAGCGATCTACTGCCGAAATATGCGTCAGTCGGAGTAAAATCTTTGTTCCTTAATCTCCGTAGTGTTGAGGGAATGTACGCCTCGATTTCCGACCTCGGCGCAAAGTTCGGCAGGGAAGAGCAGGCGCAGAAACTTGTAGATGAGTTCAATTCCTTTGTGGATGAATACCGCAGTAAGAATGCGGGCAAGGATTCACCTAAGGTGCTTGTCCTTATGGGTCTGCCCGGCTCATACATAATCGCTACCGAAAACAGCTATGTCGGAAGCCTTGTAAAGCTTGCAGGCGGAACAAACGTTTACGGTGACGGCGACGGACAGGAGTTCCTGAATGTCAACACCGAGGATATGCAGAGTAAAAACCCTGATGTAATTCTCTGTGCCGCTCACGCCTTACCCGATCAGGTCAAGGAAATGTTTGCCGAAGAGTTTGAAACCAACGATATATGGAAGCACTTTGACGCAGTAAAGAACGGCAGAGTATACGACCTTGATTCATCGCTGTTCAATATGAGCGCAAATTTCAGCTATCCCGAAGCACTTGAAGCTCTCAGCCCTATGCTTTACGGTAAATAAGGAGGACGCTATGATCAGTACACGAAAGAAGATAGTATCCTTTATAATTACTGCCGTAGGACTGCTCGGATTGTTCCTGCTTGCTGTAAACACGGGTACGCTGAAAGTAAGTCCGATAGAGCTTTTCAACGGCTTGTTTGTTGAGTACGATCCTAATGTTGCTACTATCTATGACCTGCGTTTTCCCCGTATCTTTATAGCGATGTTCGGCGGAGCGGCTACAGCCGTTTCGGGTGTACTTCTGCAGGCTGTAATGAAAAACCCTCTCGCCGATCCCGGTATAATCGGTGTAAGCTCGGGTGCATCGCTTGCCGCAGTTCTTATAACCGCTTTTCTCCCCTCGGCTTTCTTTTTCACTCCTTTTATTGCGTTCCTCGGCGGTATGGTTGCATTTCTGCTTGTCTACAGTCTTTCGTGGAAAGGCGGGCTTTCTCCGCTGAGAATTATCCTTGTAGGCGTTGCCGTAAACGCTATGTTCACAGGACTTATGAGCGCATTCAACAGCGGTACAGGAAGCAGCTATTCAGGTGCGGCAAGTATAGTTAACGCCAATATCACGCAGAAGACTTGGGACGATTTCGGTACTCTTGTTGTCTATGTTGTTGTCGGAATTATTGCCTCGTTCTTTGTCTGTGGCAGATGTAATCTCTTAGCCCTTGAAGACAAGACCGCACGTTCGCTTGGTGTCAATGTGACCCGTTCCCGTATAGTAATATCGGTAATCGCTGTACTTCTTGCTTCTATCAGTACTGCAGTTATCGGTCCTATCAGCTTTCTCGGACTTATCGTTCCCCATATCGCACGACTTCTTGTCGGCAGCGACCACAAGGTGCTTGTTCCTTATTCAGTTCTGCTTGGTGCTTTCACGCTGCTTTTAGCAGATACGATAGGCAGAACAATAGCCGCTCCCTATGAAATCAGTGCGGCGGTGATAATGTCCGTTGTAGGCGGTCCGTTCTTCATAATTCTTCTGAGGAGGTCAAAGGAAAACTATGGAAACTAATAATGTCACATTTACCGTAAAAGATTTATGCTTTTCATATGGGAAAAACGAGGTTATAAAACATCTTGATCTGGAACTGACAGAAGGCTGTATCACAACTCTTATCGGAGCAAACGGCTGTGGAAAGAGTACCCTTTTTAATCTTCTTACAAAAAACTTGAAACCTGATAGTGGCAATATAACGCTTTTCGGCAGGGATTTGTCCAACATTAAACTGCAGGAATACAGCAGAAATGTAGCAATCGTTCATCAGTATAACACGGCTCCGAGTGATTTATCCGTTGAAAAACTGGTATACTATGGCAGAACTCCGTACCATACCTTAGGGCTTTCTCCCGATCCTGAACTTGACGAAAAAAAGGTACAGCAAGCGCTTGAAATCACCCACACAGATAAATTGCGGAACAAGGCTGTAGCTGAGCTTTCGGGCGGTCAGAAACAACGTGTATGGATAGCTATGGCACTGGCTCAGGATACGAAGATACTCTTTCTCGATGAACCTACAACTTATCTTGATATACGCTATCAGCTTCAGATCCTCCGCCTTGTCCGCTCGCTCAACCGAGATCTTGGAATTACCATTGTAATGGTATTGCACGATATCAATCAGTCACTTTATTACAGCGATGAGATAGTCGCAATGCAGGACGGGCATATAGCAGCAAAAGGGCTTCCCGAAGAGCTTATAACTCCTCAGCTTGTAAAACAGATATATGATGTAGACTTGGATATTAAGCGGGTTGACGGGAAACCGTTCGTTATTCCGGTGTAAGTTAGGAGGAGTATATGGCACTCAGACAAACAGCAGAAGATTACCTGAAAACTCTATATATCCTGTCGTGTAAAGATGAGGTCAGAGGTGCTTTTATAGCTGATGAGCTCGGTATTTCTCGCCCGACAGTCTGCGTTACGCTGAGAGCGCTTGAGAAGGAAGGCTATCTCACTATGGACAGCACACACGCAGTGCATCTTACGGACGAGGGAATGCGCATAGGAATGCGGATTTACAAGCGTTATGAAAACTTGAAAAAACTGCTTGAAACTCTGGGCGTCGACCGTGCAACAGCTTCAGAGGATGCCTGTAAAATGGAGCACGCAGTAAGCGATAAGAGCTTTTCGGCTTTGATGAGTATAATAGAAAACAAAGGAGTGTAAACCTATGAAGGCTTACGATGAAAAGATGAATTACGGAGGTGCAAATCTCTAATGGCAATGATGGATAAGCGCCTTATCGGAACGGTTAAGGAAAGCAAGAAATACATAGCGGGAAACGTAATTACACAGTGGATTTCCCTTATAGCTAATATAGCGATGATGACAGCGATAACGGTACTTTTATCTGCGGTGTTTACTGATAATATCAGCGAAAATCTGATACTTGTAACGGCGGTTACGGCAGGTCTTGCGGTAATTATAAGGGCTGTTTGCAGTATGGTTTCATCTAAAATGAGCTATCTCTCGTCAAAAGAAGTAAAGCGTGTTTTGAGAGAAAAAATATACAGGAAATTACTGAAGCTCGGTGCATCGTATAACGAGCAGATAAAAACGTCCGAGGTCGTACAGGTCGCAGTAGAAGGCGTAGACCAGCTTGAAACCTATTTCGGCGCATATCTGCCACAGTTCTTCTATGCTATGCTGGCACCGCTGACGCTGTTTATATACATCTGTTTTATCAATGTTGCATCGGCAATTGTTCTTCTTGTATGCGTGCCGATGATACCTGTTGCTATTGCGCTTGTACAGACCTGGGCGAAGAAGCTGCTCAGCAGATACTGGAATCAGTATACGGCGCTCGGAGATACTTTTCTTGAAAACTTGCAGGGGTTGACAACGCTTAAGATATATAAGTCAGATGCTTATAAAAATGACGTTATGAACGAAGAAGCGGAAAAATTCCGTAAAATTACAATGAAGGTTCTGACTATGCAGCTTAATTCCGTTACTATAATGGACGTTATAGCTTACGGTGGTGCGGCACTGGGCGTAATTATGGCGGTTACGCAGTATATAGGCGGTGCGGTGAGTTTACAGGGCGCTATGCTGATTATACTTCTGTCGGCAGATTTCTTTATTCCTATGCGACAGCTTGGCAGCTTCTTCCACATAGCTATGAACGGCATGGCGGCTTCGGAAAAGATTTTCAGATTGCTTGAACTTCCCGAAAACGATAATAGCGGATGTGAATGTCCGAAAGGCGATATTGTTTGTGAAAATCTGAGTTTTTCATATAATTCCGAGCGTGAGATTCTGCACGGGATTAATTTTGAATTCCCTAAAGACAGCTTCACAGCGCTTGTAGGCGAGTCCGGTTGCGGTAAATCCACCATTGCTTCTATTCTTACCGGCAAAAATAAGTCATATGGCGGTCGTATCAAAATAGGAAATGAAGATTTCCGTGAAATAAGCGAGAAAAGTCTTATGGAACACATAACGTACATCAGTAATAAAAGTTATCTTTTTAAAGGTACTGTTAGAGATAATCTGCTGATAGGTAAACCTACTGCGGTTGACAAAGAGCTATGGACGGTACTTGAGCGTGTAAGACTTTCGGATTTTATTAAAAGTGAAAACGGTCTTGATACCGTGATAGCTGAAAAGGGCGGCAACTTATCCGGCGGTCAGTGCCAGAGGCTTGCACTTGCCCGTGCGCTATTGCATGACAGCGAGATCTACATATTTGACGAGGCTACCTCTAATATTGACATCGACAGCGAAAATGACATTATGAAAGAAATAAAGACGCTTGCTAAAGAAAAGACCGTAATACTTATTTCTCACAGGCTTGCCAATGTTACTGATGCCGACAGGATTTATGTTATTGACGGCGGTAATATCACAGAAAGCGGTACGCACAGTGTGTTGCTTTCAAAGAACGGTGATTACGCAAGGCTTTGGAATGCACAGCAGAGCCTTGAAAATTACGGAAAGGACGGTGCTGCTGTATGAAAAAAAGAAGCGGATTAAATGTAATGATGCGCCTTATAGGACTTGTTAAACCTTTGGCGGTTTACATGATAATTGCAATTATTATGGGGCTTATCGGTAATCTGTGTGCGACATTTATTACGATATTCGGCGGTTACGCAATAGTTTCAGCAGTAGGAGGTACAGCACCGTTACCGCTCGTTGCACTGTTTATATGCGTGGTGGCGTTTGCTGTATTAAGAGGCGGACTTAGATATGCAGAGCAGTCGTGCAATCACTTTATCGCATTCAAATTGCTTGCTCTTATTCGTGACAAGGTGTTCAAGGCACTGAGAGTGCTCTGTCCGGCAAAGCTTGAGGGCAGAGATAAGGGAGATCTTATATCGGTCATCACTTCCGATATTGAACTGCTCGAAGTGTTCTATGCACATACTGTTTCACCTGCGGCTATATGGCTTTTGTTCACGGTTATAATGAGTGTTTTCATCGGCTCGTATAATTATGTATCAGGCTTGATTGCACTTTCGGCTTACATAATTGTCGGCATCGTCGTTCCTGTGGTTATATCAAAACTCAGCGGTGACAGCGGAATAAAATTCCGTACAAAGTCGGGCAAGCTCAGCAGCTTTGTACTTGAATCCCTCAGAGGCTTAAGCGAAACCATTCAGTACGGAGCAGGCAAAAACCGTCTTGAAAAGATGAACAGCTTGACCGATAACCTGTCCTGCGAAGAAGCAAGAATGAAACGTATGACAGGCAGAAATATGGCTGTAACAAACAGCATTATACTTATTTTCGATTTAGCCATGCTTTTTTGCGGTGTGGCACTGTATAACAGTGGTACTATAGGCTTTGACGGTGTGCTTATCACTACGATCGCACTATTCTCATCGTTCGGTCCGTCCGTTGCGCTTGCTAACCTCGGAAGTACATTACAGAACACATTTGCGGCAGGTAACCGTGTGCTTGATATTCTTGACGAAAAGCCGTCTGTAGCCGAAATAACGGGTTGCGAACACACAGAATTCGGCAATGTTTCTGTCAGCAATGTTTCGTTCTCGTATGGCGGAGAAACGATTTTACAGAATATCAGCCTTACCGTTCCTGTAAACAAGGTTATCGGAATTGTCGGAAAGAGCGGCAGCGGAAAATCAACGCTTCTGAAGCTGATGATGCGTTTCTGGAATGTTATAAAGGGCGATATTTCGGTGAAAGACAGAAGCATAACCGACATCAATACCGCAGAGCTTCGTAATATGGAAAGCTATGTGACGCAGGAAACGCATCTGTTCCATGACAGTATAAAGAGCAATCTCAAAATAGCAAAGCTTGACGCAACTGACGAGGAAATAATAACCGCCTGCAAAAAGGCGTCCGTCCACGATTTTATTATGACGTTACCGCAGGGCTATGATACCCCTGTAGGCGAACTCGGTGATACACTGTCGGGCGGTGAGAGGCAGAGAATAGGTCTTGCGAGAGCATTTTTACATGACGCTCCGCTTATGCTTCTTGACGAGCCGACAAGCAACCTTGACAGCCTTAACGAAGCCGTTATACTCCGTTCGCTCGGAGAAGAAAGCAAAGACAAGACGGTTGTGCTTGTTTCGCACAGAGAATCAACTATGCGTATAGCCGATACCGTTTACTCGGTCGAGAACGGAAGAATGAGCTGATATGAAAAGAAATATTGCCGATAAAAGAGAACGTGAAAAGCGTTTGGTGTCGCAGATGATAGCGCTTTATTGCAAAAAACTGCATCACACCGGTAAAACGGGGCTATGCAGTGAATGCAAGGCATCGAGCGATTATGCGGTTATGAGAAGTGATAATTGTCCGTTTATGGAAACAAAGACATTCTGCTCAAACTGCAAAGTGCATTGCTATAAACCCGAAATGCGTGAAAGAATACGCAAGGTGATGCGTTTTTCCGGACCGAGAATGATTTTTTCTCATCCGGTAGTCGCAATGCGGCACGTTATAGAAACCAAAAAGGAAAAACGAAGAATAGAAAAAGGAGGTTTATAATGAAAACAGTAAGAATAGTTTTTATGCTGCTCGGATTTATTTGTCTTGCACTCGGTACAATAGGAGTAATAATACCGATACTTCCGACAGTGCCGTTTTATCTTGCGACTGTATTCTTTTTCGCAAATTCATCTCAGAAACTGCATAACTGGTTTACCGGTACAAAGCTGTATAAAAAGCATCTGGAATCCTATGTGCAAAAGCGTGGTATGACAGTAAAAACCAAGCTCAGCATAATAATACCGGTTACGATTATGATGACGCTCGGTTTTCTGATGATGTTCAGAGTGCCGGTAGGGCAGATAATCCTTGCTTGTGTCTGGGTGGCACATCTGATATACTTTATCTTCATCGTAAAGACTATATCAAAGGACGATGCGGCTTATGAGCAGGCACTTAACGGAAAATATCCGTACAGGATAGCCTTTAAGGTACTGAACATAAACGATGAGCAGGCGGCTGAGCGGCTCCGTGCGGCTTATTATGAGAAGGAACGCTGTGAAGCACTTGTAACTGTGGGTGTTAAAACCGTCATAATATATCTTAAAGAGCTTACAGATAAGTCGGCTGTCAAGCAGAAAGCGGTAGACGCAGGATTTGAGCTTAAAGCATAATAAAAAACCGGATACATAGCAAATGACCCCTCCGTTTTCACAGAGGGGTCTGATGTTATTGCTCTCAAAACCGTTTTATCAGAATGCCTTCTTGTAGATTTCGAGAATCTCGTCGGGGTTGGTTTCTCTGGGGTTACCGCCTGTGCATACATCGTTGAATGCGGCTACGGACAGATCCTTGAGGTCTTCTTCCTTGACGTTGATCTCGTGGAGCTTCTGAGGAATGTTTATCGACAGTGACAGCTTGCGTACAGCTTCAACTGCAGCCTTTACGCCTTCTTCATCTGTCATATTCTCTGTACCCTGTACGCCCATAGCCTTTGCTATAGCCTTGTACTTGGGCTTTGCGGGGCTTTCTGCGTTATATTCCATAACGTAGGGGAGCAGAAGTGCGTTTGCAACACCGTGGGGTGTATCGTAGAATGCACCGAGAGGGTGAGCCATCGAGTGAACGATACCAAGACCTACGTTCGAGAAGCCCATACCGGCTATGTACTGAGCAAGTGCCATAGTTTCTCTTGCCTTGGGGTCGCCCTGAACGCTGTCGTACAGTGAGCCTGCGATAAGCTCGATAGCACGAAGCTCAACCATATCGGACAGCTCCCACGCACCCTTTGTGATATATCCTTCGATAGCGTGTGTCAGTGCGTCCATACCTGTAGATGCACACAGACCCTTAGGCATACCCATCATAAGATCGCTGTCTACGATAGCTACTACGGGAATATCCTTGGGATCTACGCAAACCATCTTCTTCTTGTTTGCTTCGTCTGTGATAACGTAGTTGATAGTAACCTCTGCCGCTGTACCCGATGTTGTGGGAAGTGCAATCAGCGGAACACTCTTGTTCTTTGTGTCTGCAACGCCCTCAAGAGATACAACATCCGCAAAGTCGGGGTTAGCTATAATGATGCCTACAGCCTTAGCTGTATCCATAACTGAGCCGCCGCCTACAGCTACGAGTGAGTCAGCGCCCATCTCCTTGAATTTTGCAACACCTGTCTGAACATTTGCAACTGTGGGGTTTGCCTTAACGTCACTGTATATTTCATAGGCGATTCCTGCCTTGTCAAGCTCTGCCGTAACCTTTGTAGCTACTCCGCATTCAAGCAGTACCTTATCGGTAACGAACATTACCTTTTTAAGTCCTCTGCCTGTAAGCTCGGGAACGAGGTTTTCTCTTGCGCCTGCGCCGAAATATGAAGTTTCGTTAAGTATAAAACGATTAGCCATTGGTTTTTACCATCCTGTTCTTTGAATTTAAAGCACGGAATATATATATTTCCGTTTGCTGTATTCATTATACTACATTTGGTCAAAAAATGCAACACTTTTCACAAAAGTTTTACATTTAGCGCGGGAAATATATGTAAAAGTTACATTAAAGGTATTTCTTGTAACCGGGATGCTTGCCTGTAACGCCGTATTGCTCTCTCATACCGATAAGTCTGTCGATATTGTCGGGAGTAATATCCTTTACACCGCCGAGCAGACGTGCAACAAGAGAAATGTGAGCCTGAAGCTCCATTGTTTCCATTCTGTAGTACGCTGTGATAAGGTCGGCGCCTACTGTCAGAGCACCGTGGTTTTCAAGGAGCATACAATCGTGATCTTTTAAGTAAGGAGCGATTGCTTCGGGTACTTCATAGGTCGAGGGTGTGCCATAGGGAGTGAGCGGTATTGAGCCAACTCCGATTACAGTTTCTATCATGCAGTAATCATCCATAGGCAGATGAGCGCAGGCAAAGCCGGTTGAAACGGGAGGATGAGCGTGAACTACTGCGCCTACGTCGGGACGCTCCTTGTAGCATCTCAGGTGCATCTTTACCTCTGACGAGGGACGGAAGCCATCAGCGGCTTCAAGTATGTTGAAGTCATCATCAATAAGACCTATCTTTTCGGGAGTGATGAATGCCTTGCTGACGCCTGTCTGCGTAGCAAGATACTTGCCCTCGGCTACCTTTACGGTTACGTTGCCGTCATTTGCGGCAACCCAGCCCTTCTGCCAGAGCTTGTGGCAGATGTCTACCATTTGTTCTTTAATTTCTTCGTACATATTTATATCCTTTCAAGTTGCTGCTGTATGCTTAAACAACGCCCTTCTGGAGCATTATGTTTGCGTATACGGCTTTTTCGCCTGTTGCGATTATTGCATAGGCGGTCTTTGCCTGTTCATAGAATTCAAAACGTTCTATCTGACCGATAGCGTTGTTTCCTCTTTCGTCGTGCTTTGCGACTATTGCTTTGTATTTGTCCCATATAGGAGTTTTTGCTGTGTCGCCCGGCATTACCTGCATAAGATTTACAGGTTTTTCAACGTAAGTATCAAGAGGGAACAGCGTCAATATCGCATCAAGCAGTTCGGGTACGCCGTGACCGTCTGCACGGATAACCTTGCAGTTTTTACCCATACTCTCGGCAGGGAAGTTGCCGTCTGCTATTATTATTCTGTCGCTGTGACCCATTTCACAAAGGGTCTTGAGCAGTTCGGGCGATAATATCGCAGGAATATTCTTAAGCATTATTTCACCTTCTCAAGATAGATTTTATAGTATTTGTTCCATTCGGCTGTATTTTCGGGAGCGAATGTACAGAGCTTTTCCGAAGTGGCTATAATTTTTCTTGCCGTTTCTATATCCCTTATCTCCCCGTCAGCTATAAGCTGAATTGCTATATTGCCATAGGAGGTCGCCTCGACAGGTCCGCTTGAAACCTCTATGCCGAGCGAATCTGCGGTAAGCTCCGACAGGAATTTATCCTTTGTGCCGCCGCCGACCATATATAGCTTTGAAAACTTCTTATCAGTGCAGTCCTCAAGCTCGTTTACGGCTGTGCGGTACTTCATCGCAAGGCTCTCATAGATACAGCGCATAACCTCGCCGTCATTTTCGGGAACATACTGTCCTGTTTTTTTGCAGTATTCCTTTATTCTTTCGGGAATGTTGCCTGCAGGGGTAAATTCGGGAGCGTCAACATCTATAAAGCACCTGAACGGCTCGGCTTTTCTCGCCATATCCTCAAGTTCGGCAAAGCTGTACTGCCTGCCCTCTCTTATCCACTGACGGCGGCTCTCCTGAATGAGCCACAGGCCGATGATATTTTTAAGGAAAGAAGTTTTTGCACCGTAGCCGGTTTCGTTTGAAACGTTGAGCTTTGCGGATTTTTCGTTTATTACGGGAGCGTCAAGCTCTGTGCCGAGAAGCGACCACGTTCCGCACGAGAGGAAAGCGAAGTCCTTTTCGACTGCTGGTACTGCGACCATCGCACTTTGAGTATCGTGACCGCAGGCGGCGATTATCTTTGCGGGCTTTATATCAAGCTCCTTGCAGATTTCATCGGACAGTGTGCCGACTACCGTTCCGCCGGCTACTATTTCGGGCAGAAGCGAATGCTTAATTTTAAGACGTTCACAGCATTCTTCCGACCACGTTTTCGTATTTGCGTCAAAAAGCTGTGTGGTTGACGCTATCGACATTTCCGCAACGGGCTTTGCGCCAAGATAATATGCGAACAAATCGGGCATCATAAGCATCTTGTCGGCTCTGTCAAGCAGTTCGGAGCGATCCCTTATTATGCTTAAAAGCTGGAATGCCGTGTTTATTTCCATTATCTGAATGCCTGTCTTTTCGTACAGCCTGTTATGGTCAATAAAACGCTTGCTGTAGTCAGAAGTGCCTGCTGTTCTGCTGTCACGGTAATGCACAGGATTTTCGAGCAGTCTTCCCGATTTGTCGATCAGACCGAAGTCAACACCCCATGTATCTATCGCAATGCTGTCTATCTCGCCGTATTCCTTTGATTTTATAAGTGACTGCTTTATCTCGTGGAATAGGCGGAGAAAATCCCAGTACATTGTCTTTCCGAGTATCACGGGATCGTTTGAAAAGCGGTGGATTTCTGTGAGTTTTATTACAGTGCCGTCAAAAGAGCCGATAACGGCTCTTCCGCTTGACGCACCAAAGTCAATGGCAAGTACGTTTTTCATACTGCCGCCTTATCTTATGTTGCGGTACATAGGACCGTAAGCGTTGCAAGCTCTGAAGTCCTGACCTTCCTTATCCATACCGAATGCGTTCCAGGCGGCAGGACGGAATATATCCTTTTCGGGTACGTTGTGCATAGCAACGGGTATTCTCAGCATAGAGCAGAGTGTGATAAGGTCTGCGCCTATGTGACCGTAGCTTATAGCGCCGTGGTTTGCACCCCAGTTGTTCATTACATCGTAGGCTGTCTTGAATGCGCCCTCGCCTGTTGTTCTCGGAGCGAACCATGTGCAAGGCCATGTGTAGTCTGTACGCTTCCACAGCTTGTCTGTAACTTCATCGGGAAGATGAACCGTCCAGCCTTCTGCAATCTGTAATACGGGGCCAAGACCTTTTACGAGGTTCAGTCTTATCATTGTGCAGGGCATTTCAGCTTCTGTTACAAATCTTGATGAATATCCGCCGCCTCTGAAATAGCCGAGATCGGCATAGTTCCATGTAGTAGCGTCAAGAATATTGTCAATATCCTTGTCTGTAACGTCATACCACGGCTTCATAACACCGTTGCCGTTTTCATCTGTAGCCTTACCGCAGGCATCAAGGCAGGCGGCACCTGAGTTTATAAGGTGGATAAATCCGCCGCTCTGCTTTGCAACACCCTCAAGCTCATAGCCTGTGGCTTTCTTTACGGCTTCGGGACTCCAGTATGTACGCACATCGGCAAATATCTGAGCACGGTTTGTGAGCAGCTTCATAAACAGCATTCCAAGACCGTTGAGAACATCGTTTTCTGTAGCGAGAATGTAAGGCTCTCTTGCACCGTTCCAGTCAAACGATGTGTTCAGCATAGCCTCGGGGAAGTCGCAGTTGGGGTAGAAGTCTGTCCACTGACGCTGACCCTGGAAGCCTGCGGCGATAGCGTTATGACCTACAGCCTCTTCCTCACAGCCTGCGGGGAGGTTCTTGTTGCCGTTCATCAGATCCTTTATAATGCACATCATCTTAACGACAAATTCCCAGTCCTGTTCTTTCTGCTCGTCTGTGCGGCGGAACTGCTCGGGGTTCTTGTCAAAGCCTTCCTTGCACTTTTCACGGGTCCATTTAAGAGCCTTCTGATATTCGGCTTCATCATAAATGCCCTGCGTCATTCGGCGGATTATTTCTACCTCATCGACAGACTCAACACGCATACCGAGATATTCTTCAATAAATGCAGGGTCGATGATAGAGCCGCCGATACCCATTGTGATAGAGCCTATCTGTAAGTATGACTTGCCTCTCATCGTAGCGCAGGCAACAGCCGCTCTGCCGAAACGCAGGAGCTTTTCCTTTACGTCCTCAGGGATAGATGTGTCGTCTGCCTCGCATACATCGTGACCGTAGATGCCGAATGCGGGTAAACCTTTCTGTGCGTGTGTCGCAAGTACGGATGCAAGGTATACGGCACCGGGACGCTCTGTGCCGTTGAAGCCCCATACACCCTTTATCGTCATAGGATCCATATCCATTGTTTCTGCGCCGTAGCACCAGCAGGGAGTAACTGTGAGCGTTATATCAACGCCGCACTTCTTGAACTTATCTGCACAGGCTGCCGCCTCGGCAACTCTGCCTATAGTAGTGTCGGCGATAACGACCTTTACGGGTTCGCCGTTTGAATATCTGATATTTTCCTCGAACAGTTTTGCGGCTGATTTTGCCATGTTCATAGTCTGCTCTTCAAGAGATTCTCTTACCTTGAGAACACCTCTTCTGCCGTCAATCGTGGGACGTATGCCTATTACGGGATAATCGCCTATAAGTCTGTTTTCGCTCATGATAAAATATTTCCTTTCTGTAAAATACAAAACGTTTCCGGTGCTTTGCACCATTGCCTTTATTTTAGCACCTCTGTTACCTTTTTGTCTTGTTTTATTCTCGGAAATTGTATGACGATATTAACATTTTTGATAGGCGGACTAAAATTTTATAAAATCGCTTTAAAAGAGTTCGCTTTTGTGATATAATTTAAATTATGAATCTTAGAATTGGTTTCTTTAAGGAGATAGAAAGTATGAGAATGTTCTTAGCGATACTTGCTTGCAAAGTGTCGAAGTGTTTACTTAAACTTATCGGAAGAGGCAGCAGTCTGCCGGGCGATATAGCACTTAAAATCTGCCCCGATGTACTGTCGAGGGTGAAGCTGCCCGAACAGGTCATTGCGGTTACGGGAAGCAACGGCAAGACCTCGACCGTTGAGATGATTGCACAGGTAATGCGTAAATCGGGAAAAAAGGTTATATGGAATAAAGAAGGCTCAAATCAGATAGCGGGAGTTACAGCGATAATATTATCCAACTGCACATTCGGCGGAAAGGTAAAGGGTGATGTGCTTTTACTTGAATCTGATGAGAGATACGCAAAGTATTCATTTAAATTCTTTGCACCTACGCACTATATAATTACAAATCTCTACCGTGACCAGCTTACAAGAAACGGTCATCCCGAATGGGTCTATGAATCGGTAAAGGAGAGTATCAGACCAGAATCACAGCTTATTCTCAATGCCGATGATCCGCTTGTTTCGAGATACGGCAAGGACAGGGATAATGTGATATGGTTCGGTATGGATAAGCAGGATTTCAGCACAGACCACGCTACAGGCGTATATAATGATGGTGCGTTCTGCCCCGAATGCAAGCACAGAATGAGCTATGACTACTATCACTATGCACATATCGGAAGCTATCACTGCGACAACTGCGGACATAAAAAACACGATACGCAGTACACTGTAACGAATGTCGATTATGACAGCGGTATTGTTACTATAAACGGCAAATATAAGATAAAACTGCTGTTCAAGAGCGTTTATAACGTGTATAACATTCTTGCCTGCTTTGCGGCTTGCTCTATTGTCGGAATTGACGGCGATGTCATCGCAGATGAACTGTCACATTATTTCCTCAAGAGCGGACGTATTTTGCAGTTCAAACTTGGTATGAACAAAGGTACATTCCTTATCGCAAAGCACGAAAACTCCGTTGCAAGCGACCGTGTATATGATTATATCATAAGAAAAAATCAGCCCTGCTCGGTAATCATAATAATAGATTCGGTAAGCCGTCGTTATTCAACAGGTGAAACAAGCTGGCTGTGGGATATTGACTACGGTGTGCTTAAAGCTGATTGTATACAGCATCTTTATCTGCTCGGCAGACACGCAAAGGATCTTGAAACAAGGCTTTCGTATACGGATATTGATATAGCTAAGGTGACTGTGAACGAGGATATTCCTGCGGCACTTGACGAAATTGCGGCTAAACCGCTCGGCAAGCTGTATACTGTCACTTGCTTTTCGGATAAGGAGAAGTTCTTGTCAAAGGTAGAGCTTACGCAGGCAGAGGAGGACGTATGAGAATAATTCATTTATTTGCGGATCTGTGCAACCTTTACGGCGATTACGGCAATGTATGCGGCTTGAAAAGAGCACTTGAAAATAAAGGGCAGAACGTTGAAATTGAATATCAGTCGATAGATGATGAGATAGATGTTTCGGGTGCTGATTTTGTGTTTATCGGCTCTGCGACCGAGAGAAATCAGAAGGTAGCACTGGAATATCTGCAAGGCTATAAGGATAACATCAAAGCGGCACTTGATAACGGTACGGTAATTCTTGCAACGGGCAATTCGTTTGAGATGTTCGGACAGAGCGTTACCGATTGTGACGGTACAAAGCACGAGGGACTTTCATTCTTTCCTTACGAAACGATTGAAGGAAAAGAGAGGATTGTTACCGACAGCCTTTGTGCTACTTCGCTGTGTGGCGGAGATATAATAGGCTTTGTGAATAAGGCGAGCCTTACAACCGGAGCCACCTCACCGCTGTTTGATGTAAAGCAGGGAAGCGGAAACGGCAATGATGACAACAAAGAGGGCGTTCATTACGGTAATTTCTACGGCACTCATCTTATCGGTCCTGTGCTGATAAGAAACCCTCAGCTGTGCGAATACTTTGCGGATATTCTTATAAATAAACAGTAAGCTGAGATATGCTTTTACAGCCGTGCAATGTGCGTATTAAGTGAAAAGGTTTGATATTGCAATTAATCACGGAATGTCGTATAATGTGAATTATGTGGCAGTAATATGTGAAAGAATGGTGGAGTCACCTTGACTAATTTTAATAAATCTGAGTATATCACAATAATAAGCGAGCGTAAGAAAGTAGTGATTTCCGTCAGCTCTATACTATACATAGTAATGGAAGGCAAAACAGCCGAGATACACCTGTCGGACGGAAAGATATATAATACAAGAATGACCTTTGTGGCTCTTGAAGCAATGCTGGGTGACGGCTTTATCAAGGCACACAGAGGATGTATAGTATCGGCTATGGCTATTCACGAAATATCCGATATGATAGACCTTGTAAACGGCGAAAAACTCGAATACGCACGCCGCAGGAAGAATAACATAATCGAAAGCCTGCAGACGAGCAGAAAGAGGATAATAAAAGGCTTTGATCATGACGGTGTGCCGGATACCGAAGAGCAGTATCACGACTATTACCGCTCCTTTGATGAGATGCCGTTTGCGTTTACCGATATTGAGATGGTGTTCAACGAGGAGTGTGAAGCGGTAGACTGGATATTCCGCTATGCAAACGAAGCGCTTGCAAGGCTGGAAAAGCTGATCGGACAATCTTTCGGTACGCTGTTCAGCAATATGGACGCTAAGTGGCTGAAAGGATATGAGCGTTCTACGCTTTATGGCGAAACGCTTGAGCTTATGGACTACAGCCCCGAGATAGATACGCATCTTAAGGTAATATGCTTTCCGACGTTCAAGGGACACTGCGGATGTATCTTGTTTGATGTTGATAAGATATGGTTTGAACAGCACAGTGAGGACTCCGCAAAGACATTGGCGAGATATTACGCAAAGATGCCGAATAACAAGTAAAGTAAATAATATAATCTGTGCCGCCTATTTGGGCGGCATTTCAGACTTTTACCACAAATTAAGCCCCCGCTCTGTTGAGCGGGGGCTGCGTTATGTTGGCTTTATCTGTCTTTTTTGAGCATTGATACACCGATAGCAACTGTTGCTATGCCGGAAATGATGTATCCGATGACAAGATCTCTGATAAAAGAACCTGTCATTGAGTCAAGACCTTCAAGCCCTGCATAAAGGTCAACCTCTTTCATAAGGTCAAAAAGTCCGAAGAACACGCCGAAGAAGCCTTCGTAACCAAGCAGGGAAAGAGCTTCCTCTATTCCCGGTTCGCTGACTATCTGCCATGCGTAGATGAACATATTGCTTACAAAAACCATTACTAACACTATTACAATGCTGATTATAAGTCCCAGTGTATCAAACCTCTTGCCGAACAGGTGATAACCGAATATTGTCGAGAATGCCATTGCAATGCCGCCGAGATATGAAATATATCCGAGCTTACCTATAAGTATCCATACCGCACAGCCTATAAGTGAGAAGATGATAGCGCCGAGTATTCCCATAACGGGATTTGCAGGCTGTGATATAGCGGTTGGTCTTCCTGCAACGAAGCGTCCGTCATTGCCGAAGCTGTCCATCGGCTGCTGAACAAACCCGCCGTTAGCGTTCATCGGTGAATATGCAGGCTGTGAAAATCCTCCGCTGATAGGAGGCAGATTACTGTTTGACGGAGGCTTGAGTTCAGCCAGCGACTGAGCAGTTGAATATCCCGTGCTTTCGGGTGCTGTTGCAGGGTCGACAGAGTCCATAGAGTTGTTGCTTGTCGCAGGGGGAAGAACCGTTGTCGGCGTAACGACAGCCTGCTCATCGTCAGTCGGCTGAGCCACAGGAACGGGTATTCCGTAAATTCCTACGGGATTGTTCGCTGTTTGCTGTGTCTGATTTACAGCAGGCTGTTGCATAGGTTGCGGTACAGGCTGTTGCATAGGCTGCGGTACAGGCTGAGAATCGACAGGCTTTGTACTCTGCGCCATATCCGCTTTTTCTGCGGCATCCTCTTCGCTTTGAACGCACATTTTACAAAGCTGTTTAACATTGCCGTCAGACGCCTTTGCAAAGCTAAGACCAATCGAAGAATTGCAATTAGCACAGGCGTTGCTGTAGTAGTTTGCGGAATAATACTTTACCATATCGGTAATGAAACGCTTTATGTCAAGCACTGCCTGAGCGTCATCGTTTCCTGCGAAAAGTACAGCGGATATATTCGGCTCGCCTGCCTTGTATGCCTTTACAAAGCTGTTCTCAGGCTTTGACATATATTCCTTGAAAAAGTCATCGACAGTTTTTGTGGTGAGGGCGCTTTTTCTTGCCCACGAGTTGAAAATAATACAGTTCTTATCATTGAGCGCCCGAAGTGTAAACCCGTAGCCTACATAAGTACCGCAGGCATAGTTGTCTGCATCAAGGGTCAGAGCCAGTTCGGACTTTAAACGTAATAGTGCGTCGCTTACCATTATATTTCCTCCAAAATTGCTTTAGCGTGATTATAAGGTAAAACCTTACTAACTAATTTTACTATATTTTAGCTTTCGTGTCAATAGAAAATGCACAGCGGACAAGTAAAATGATAATAAAAAATGCTCCCGTATTACAGGGAGCAATCTTTATTGCAGCTTTAGCTATAATCAGTTAGCACGCTCAACCTTACCTGAACGAAGGCAACGAGAGCAAGCGTGTACTCTGCAAGGAGTACCGTTTACGATAGCCTTAACCTTCTGAACGTTGGGCTTAAAAGCTCTGTTTGTACGTCTGTGTGAGTGAGAAACCTTGATGCCGAAAGAAACGCCCTTTCCGCAGATATCACATTTTGCCATGGGGTTTGCACCTCCTTCAATACTTGCTTTTATCTTGCGGCGGATAACGAGTCCGCCATTCACTATTTAACATATAGCGATACAACATTAATATTTTAACAGAAACCACAGCAAATTGCAAGTGTTTTTTTATAATTTCTCGAAAAAATTTTACTTATCAACAACTTGTACAATTATATCAGATGTTTTCTGTGGCTTTTGTGCAATCAGAACACAAAAGTATACACGCTGTCGGGCAGTGTTTCAAAGGAAACTATGCCGTCATTTGATAACATAGGTACCGATTTTCCGTCGCAGAGGATAGCCTCACAGCTTGACTTGATGCGGCAGACACCGCCTACGGTCGACTTTATTGTTACCGCTGTGGGATTGAAGTTCTCCCACTTTGCGTCGATTACAAATCCGTGCCTTGCACAAAGTCCCGTGAACGCACCGTTCCTCCATGCGTCAGGTGCCGCAGGAAGAAGTTCTATGTAACCCTCGTGGCTCTGTATCAGCATTTCCGCAATTCCTGCGCTTCCGCCGAAGTTTCCGTCAAGCTGGAACGGAGGATGGAAATCAAACAGGTTATCAAACGTACAGCCTCTCAGCAATCCCTGTAAGATAGAGTAGGCACGGTTGCCGTCCTTTACTCTTGCCCAGAGGTTGAGTTTATATGCTCTTGCCCAGCCTGTAGATTCGTCGCCTCTGTCGTTGAGTGTGTTTATTGCCGCAGTCATAAGTTCGGGTGTATTCGAGTTTATCGCCTTGCCGGGATAAAGACCGAGCAGGTGCGAGATGTGACGGTGATTCTTCTGCGTCTTGCTGTGGTCGAAGTTATCATCGTCCTCCTCAAACCATTCCTTGAGAAGTCCTGTTTTCTTGCTTACGCTGTAGGGCTTGAGCTGAACTACCTGATTCTTCACGATATTACGCAGTTCTTCGTCTGTACCGAGTGCCTCACTTGCCGTAATAAAGTCGTTGTAAAGCTGTTCTATAAGGCTCTGCTCATAGGTATTGCCTATTGTCACAGGTCCGTGTTCGGGTGAGTATGTCGGTGATGAAACAAGACGCTTCTGCTTATCGTCATATATAAGCCACTGCGTATAGAAACGAACGCTTTCACGCATTATCGGATAGATATGCTCCGCAAAATATTCCTTGTCGCCTGTAAATTCAAAATACTCGTAGATATTCTGCATAAGCCATGCGACAGCCGCTGTAGACCAGCCCCAGTAGAAATCCCAGCCGGGAGCTGTCCAGCCGAACGGAGTGCTTTGCGTGTGAGCGCACCAGCCGTTTTCGGGATGTTCTTCGTCCGACTTTATACCGTAATATGCTTCGGCGGACTTTCTGCCGGACGGACGCATACTGTCAAGGAAATCAACCAGAGGAGGAACAGTTTCACTGAGGTTCGTGTTATATGCGCCCCAGTAGTTCATCTGAAGGTTCACGTTTATATGATAGTCACAGCACCACGGAGGACAGTTGCTCTCGTTCCATACGCCCTGAAGGTTTGCAGGGAGCGAGCCTGCTCTTGACGAGCTTATAAGCATATATCTGCCGAACTGGAAGTACAGCGTTTCAAGACGGTTTGCAATGCTCCGTGAGCCGTTTTCCTTATACTCGCTTATCAGCTTGTCGCAGGGGATAATATCGTCCGTGTCCTCGTTTATTTTCAGTGTAACTCTGTCAAAAAGTGCCTTGTAGTCTGCGAGGTGTTCCTCGTAAAGTGCGTCAAAGCCCTTGCTTACGGCATTTTCGATACGCTGATTTACTGCGGCTGAAGGGTTTACGCCTGTTCTGAACGTCGGATATTTATTTGAATAGTCGGTTGACGCTGTGAGATAGATATAAACCTCGTCTGCGTGTTCGACCATTATGCTGTCTTTTGCGTCGATAAGCTCTCCGCCCTTGTTTACTACCTTGAATATAGTGCAGTAGCGAAGTCCGTTATCCCATAACGCACCCTCGTATGTGAGCGTATCACCGTTTGCCGTAACGCTTCCGCACTGGAGATTGTCAAGCGACAGCTTTACGCATATCCTGCGAGGCTTGTCAGAGCTTAGCTTAAGGCATATAACATTTGAAGGGTAATTTGCAAAAGCCTCTCTCTTATGAACTGCGCCTTGATATGTAAACTGTGTTGTGAATATAGAATTATCAAGGTCGAGCGTTCTTGTATAATCGGTCGCCTGAGTTTCGTCTATATTGGAGAAGGTGAGCATCATATCGCATAAAAGCTGATAAGCACCGAATCCGTCCGTTGCGCCTGTCAGATGGGGGAGAAGTGCAACCGCCTCGTCATACTTTCCGTCATAGAGAAGCTGCTGTACCTGCTTCACATACTCATAGCTACCTTCTATAATGCCGCTGTTGTAGTCCGGACGGCTTTCGGAAGGACCGCCTGCCCACAGCGTTTTTTCATTCAGCACTATTTTTTCCTTTGAAATGCCGCCGAAGAAACTTGCTCCCATATAGCCGTTTCCGATAGGCTGACATTGCTGCTCCCACTTGTCAAATTCACCGGGAGCTGTAAACAGTATTTTGTTTTGCATAAGATTCCATACCTTTCTATAAGCGTTTTTAACGCTTAAAACCGCATAGGCAGAAGCCATGCGGTTTATAATACCACTATTATACCTTAACCTGACGCAAATGTCAACAACACATTGCCGATCGGTGTGAGTTAATCGAGTAAATATCTTGTTTCAAGCATTTTTGTAAGAAGCCCGAAATAATCCATTTCTGCAGCCTCAGCCGCCATAAGTGTAAGGCTGTTAAGGTCTTGTCTGTGCGGACGTGAAGCGCCAGTAAGATTAGGCTTCGGATTGAAGTCGAACATCTTGAAATTTCCGTTTTTATCAGCCCTGCAATCAATACGGACAACGGCTTTCAGTCCGAGCAGCCATACCGCAAGCTCACAGCTTTTTCTAAGTGCGGTAAGCTGTGGCGTATCTTCAATAACACGGCTGTTTTTTACTACCGGAACATCTCCGTTATACGGCGCTATGCCGTTTTTCTGATCAAACCGTTCTATAAACGGCAGGGAAGTGCCGTCGGGGAAAACGGTAAGAGTGACCTCCGTACCGCCGAGATATTCTTCAGCCATCATAGTGTCGCCGTATCTGCCCGAAGCAAAAGCTTCGTCACGGGCTTTGATAAATTCTTCGGGGGTATCGCACTTTACAACACCCTGACTTCCTCTGCCCCTTATTGGCTTTAGTACGCAAGGATATTCCCCGTTGTAGACTGTATCGGCAGTAACAAGGTAATCCGTCACGGCAGGCAGTTCATTTTGCAAAAGCAGAGTGTTAGTGCTGAATTTGTCATCGTACATTTCAACGTCTTTTGTTCTGTGTCCGACAACGTATATTCCGCTGAAATCGTCTATCGGGTGACCTTTATAAAGCACGGTGTTGATCCACAGCGTGTCCGCTCCCTTGTCAATCGCCAGCTGTATTCCCTCGTGGGTATCTGGAAAGCACCAGTCTGTGTCTTTATATACGTCGGGATCATCAACAGGTGTTATCACATCAACGCCGCCGTTTTTAAGGCAATATGCCATATCGGCACAGCCGTCACTGTATCCGCCGGGCTTCATAGGCTTTTTAATGCCGTTTATTACCGGTGGCTCTTTTGCTTGATATATAAAAGCTACTTTCATGCGTTTATCCTTTCCTGAAAAAAACTATCCCACTCTTGATGTGGGATAACTGTATTTCTACCGAATAAGTCTGTGTACCTTTCTCCTCAGCCATTTTTCGTAAACGTAGGAAAGCTGGCTCAGGCATACGTCATAGCAGACAAATGTAAAGTTTCCGATAAGCCAGAAAGCAAGCACCGCAAACTGTCCGAATCCTGCAAAATCTTCAATAAGCTGTCCCATACCAAGCACGTTCAGAAGCAGTGCGTATATCGCAACAACGGGGACATTGAAACAAATAAAACGCAGAAGGAATGACAGCACAGCAGGCTTTATTTTTGTGAGCAGGTCACGGATAACGGGATAATATCCGAAGAATCCTGTGAACAGCAGCTTTGACTCTATATCCGGTGTCAGAAGCAGTGCAAGTAAAGCCACAGCCGCATAGCAAAGAAGCGCCCATTTCCTGCTTATTTCACGGTATATTATCCATACGACAAGACCTGCCACCGCAGGCAGTATATATACGCCTATCGGGATAAAGCCTGTGCAGAACATAAGCACGATACATATAGCACTCAGTATTCCGCTCAGTGCAATGGCATAGCTTCTTGTCTTTTTCGTTGAAGGCATATTATACTTTTCTCCTTGCGTGTTCTGCGTAAAGCTCATTGCTCTTTTCTTTACGCTCTCTGCCGTCACGGAGTATATCACGAAGTCTTTCGATATCATCGTTGCCGATAGCGTCCCTGTACTCGCACAGATTGTCAATGATGGTGTTCAGTTCGAACAGCAGTGCTTCCTTATTACAAAGGAACAGACTGCTCCACATATATTCGTTCAGCTTTGCGACACGGGTAAGATCCATAAAACTGCCTGCCGAGAAACCGTCTGCATTGAATAGCGACGGGCTTTTGACATAAGCGTTTGAAACAACGTGCGCCAGCTGTGAAGTAAAGGCTATGTTTATATCGTGCTGTTTCGGTGTTGCGGTAACGACCTTGCCGAAGCCCATACAGCAGGCAAGCGTTGACAAGAGGTCGATAGCCATTTTAGGTGTGTTTTCCGAGGGTGTGATTATATAGCTTGCACCTTTGAACAGATCGTCGGTCGAATAGTCAAAACCGGAAAACTCACGGCCTGCCATAGGGTGACTACCGACAAATATAACTCCGAGCGGTTCAAGCGCCTCGGTACAGCGTGTAACCACATATTCCTTTACACCGCAGGAGTCTGTGACGATAGAGCCGGGCTTGAACCTGTCCTTGTGCTGTTTTACGAATTCAACGATAGTTTCGGGATAAAGGCAGAGCATAGTCATATCAGCGTCATTAAGTCCGTCCGCTGTTATTATCTCGTCTATTGCGCCGCTGTCGAGAGCCTTTCTGCATACCTCGCCGTCAGCGTCAAGTCCCATTATATGATGAAATGTATTTTTCTTCAGTGCCTTGCAGACAGAGCCGCCTATCAGACCAAGACCTACTATTGCTATTTTCATTTTTGTCCTTCTTTCAGTGCGTTAAACAATTATATCAGGCTGTTGATAAACCTGTAAATTTTTATTAGAAATGGGGTGTTTAGTGTTGCTTGCTCTGCTGGTTTTGCATCGTGCAAAACTTTTGGCAAGCAACCAAAGCATCCTTGCTTTGGGCGTAGCCCCAAGCGGGGTGAGGGCGGCAGCCCCACATTCAGCCCGGCACGGACGCCGGGCGTGTATGCCCAAAGGCTCTGCACGATGCAGAGCCAACAAAGCATACACAGCCTTTCACCGAGGGAAAGGGGTTTGGGGATAGGGATAATAAATTAGAAGCCCATTTTATAAGCAGATTTTTTCTACAAACTGATATAATCTATTATATCTTATCGCACGTTTAATTTCAAGTCGGAATGTGAAAATTTGCTGAAAAAGCGTTGACCTCTCCTAACTGTTTGTTGACATTACGGAAAAGAAAAGTGTATAATTTATCTGATATTATAAGTAGAACAAAGGAGAAGAAAAGATGAAGGTACTAAGGTACTTGAAGCCCTATTGGGTTTTTGCCTTGCTTTGTCCGCTCGCTATGATACTTGAGGTAAGTATGGACCTGTTACAGCCTACGCTTATGTCAGACATAGTGGATAACGGTATATTGGGCGATGCGGCTGCCGATGAAAATCTGCGATATGTTCTGATAACGGGACTTAAAATGCTGGTGTTCTCGCTTATCGGCTGCTTCGGCGGTATAGCGTCGGCGGCATTCGGCACGGCGGCGGCTCAGAAAATGGGCAACGATTTAAGAAAAGACGCTTTTGCAAAGGTAATGCATATGTCTTTTCAGCAGACGGATAAGTTTACTACAGGCTCGCTCGTCACAAGACTTACAAACGATATAACGGCGATACAGGAGTTTGTAGCAATGTCGCTGAGAATGTTTGTAAGGACGGGAATGCAATTTATAGGCGGCATTGCGGTAATTCTCACTCTTAACGTAAACTTCGGCATTGTGCTGGTAATCTCACTGCCTGTTCAGCTTATTGCGGTGGCAATAATTATGAAGAAAGCCTCGCCGCTTTTCAGTATTGTTCAGTCAAGACTTGACAAGGTGAACAGCGTGGTACAGGAAAACGTTTCGGGAGCGAGAGTAGTAAAGGCTTTCACCCGTGAAGAGTATGAGATAAACAGGTTTGACAACGCAAACACCGACCTTATGACGACCAACCTCAAGGTGCAGAAATTACTTGCCACACTGAACCCGATACTGATGATAATAATGAACGCTTCTGTCATCGCTATTATTATGATAGGCGGTTTTCAGGTTGAAGCAAAGGCAATGCAGGTCGGAGAAGTAATGGCGGCAGTAACCTATATAACACAGATACTTATGTCGGTTATGATGGTAGGTATGATGTTTCAGCAGGTTTCACGTTCTGCCGCATCAATGAAGCGTGTAAACGAAGTGCTTTCAACAAACCCCGTTATCAGTGACGGACATAAAAGCGCCGACAGCGACAACAGCGGTACCGTTGAATTCAGAAACGTCGGCTTTTCGTATCCCGGCTCATCCGGTAAGCCCGTTCTTTCCGGCATTGATTTAAAAGCCGAAAAGGGTCAGATGATAGCTATACTCGGCTCTACGGGCTGCGGTAAGACCTCGCTTGTAAACCTCGTTCCGAGATTTTACGATGCGACTGAGGGTGATGTGCTTGTTGACGGTGTAAACGTTAAGGATTACGATGTCGACACGTTGAGAAGCAAAATAGGCGTAGTACTGCAGAAAAGCGAGCTTTTTTCCGGAACTGTTGCGGAAAATATCCGCTGGGGCTGTGAAACGGCTACGGACGAAGAAGTAAAGACAGCCGCCAAAATAGCGCAGGCGGAGGAATTCATAGACGGCTTCAATGACGGATATGATACTATGATAAGCGAAAAGGGTGCGTCGCTGTCGGGCGGTCAGAAACAGCGTATGGCGATAGCAAGAGCCATAATCAAAAAGCCCGAGATACTGATATTTGACGACAGCACCTCGGCACTCGACCTTAGCACAGAGGCAAAGCTGCACAAGGCTCTGCGTGAAAACTTAAGCGGTGTTACCGTTATAATGATAGCTCAGAGAATAGCGAGCGTTATGAGAGCGGATAAGATAGCGGTGCTTGAAAACGGCTCAATATGCGCTTTCGGCACTCATAAAGAGCTTATGGAATCAAGCAGTGTCTACAGGGATATTTACTATTCGCAGATGAAGCAGGGAGAGGAGGAAGCGGTAAATGGCTAATGAACGTCCTCCTATGAGAATGATGGGCAGAGGAGGCCCTCCGCCCCACGAAAGAATGCTTATGGCTGAAAAGCCAAAGAACACAAAAGGCACGCTGAAAAGGCTTGTCGGCTATATCGGAAAGAACAGGTACCTTATGATACTGCTTTTATCCGTTATGCTGATAATCACTGTGCTGAACCTTGTTGCTCCTTATCTTCAGGGTCTTGCTATTGATAAGATAACCGTTTCAAATCAGAGATTAAGCGTAGATATAAGCGGTATGCTATACTGCCTTATAGCACTCGGATGTGTGTATCTTGTAAACTCGCTCCTTACATATTTTCAGGGTATATTTGCGGCAAAGCTGTCGCAGACGACCGTCAAGACTATGCGTAAGGACCTGTTTGACAAGATTTCATATCTGCCGATAAAGTATACCGACACTCATCAGCACGGTGATATTATGAGCCGTATGACAAACGATGTAGAGAATATCTCAAACACCGTTTCTCAGTCGATAGCCTCGCTGTTTTCAGGCGTTCTGACGCTTGTCGGCTGTCTTGTGTTTATGCTTTATTATTCGCCTATGCTGACGCTTGTCAGCCTTACATCTGTCGTTCTGACGCTTGTTGTTACGAAGAATCTCACAAAGTTTATGAGAAAATACTTCCCGTTACAGCAGACGCTTTTAGGCAGACTTAACGGTCATATTGAAGAAATGGTATCCGGTTACAGAACGGTAGCGGCATATTCAAAGGAAAAGAAAGCCTGCGAGGAATTCGGTGAAATCAGCGACGAGCTTCAGAAGGCGGCGATAAAGGCGCAGATATGCGGCGGCGTAATGGGACCGTGTATGAATGTCATATCGAATATCAGCTTTTTGCTTGTTGCGGGCTTCGGCGCATATTTCCTTATAATCGACTTCAACCCCCTTGCACTGAAAGGCGTTATGACGGTCGGCACGATTCAGGCATTCTTGCAGTATACAAAGAACTTCACCCGCCCCATAAACGAGATAGCACAGCAGTATTCTTCAATACAGACGGCTATTGCAGGTGCGGAGCGTGTATTTGAGATAATGGATACAGAGCCTGAAAGCGACGAAGGCACGGATAAGGATTTCTCGATAGATAACGTAAGGGGCGACCTTATGTTCAAGGATATCGACTTCTCTTATGTACCCGGCGAAAAGGTACTGCATGACTTCGACCTGTGGATAAAGAGCGGTCAGAAGCTGGCTATTGTCGGCGCTACCGGTTCGGGCAAAACCACAGTCGTAAATCTGTTGACAAGATTCTATGATATCGACGGCGGAAGCATCACACTTGACGGTGAAAGCATATATAATATTCCGAAAAAGAAACTGCGTGGCTCTATAGGTATCGTACTTCAGGATACGGTTATTTTCAACGATACGATAATGCAGAATATCCGTTACGGCAGGCTTGACGCTACAGATGAAGAGGTAATTGCGGCGGCAAAGACAGCAAAGGTAGCCGACTTTGCGGAAAAGATGGCTGACGGATATGATACAATGCTGACCGAAGGCGGCGGCAACTTAAGTCAGGGACAGCGACAGCTTATCGCTATCGCAAGAGCGGTGCTTGCCGACCCGAAGATACTTATTCTTGACGAGGCAACATCGAGCATCACACCCGCACGGAAGTACATATACAGGAGGCAATGCTTGCACTTATGAAAGGCAGGACAAGCCTTATCATAGCACACAGACTGTCTACTATCCGTGACGCAGATAAGATTGTCGTAATAGACGGCGGCAAGGTAGTTGAGGCAGGAAACCACGAAAAGCTGCTCAGCGAGAACGGCGCTTATGCAAGACTTTACAACACCCAGTTTGCAGGTATAAAGACATAACAGCGTACCGCACAGTTCCTGCTTTGCGGTATTATGCTATTAAGGAGTTTGCTATGCACTTTGTAGACGCAAAATCAATACTATCGGCCAAAAACGGAATGAATATCTATCGGGGCTGTACTCACGGCTGTATTTATTGCGATTCACGTTCTGACTGCTATAATATGCGGCATGATTTTGAAGATATTGAGGTTAAGCGGAACGCTCCGGAACTTCTCGAAAAAGCACTTGCTTCAAAGCGCAGGCTGTGTATAATAGGCACAGGTGCGATGAGCGACCCGTATATGCACTGCGAGGAAAAGCTAAGGCTTACAAGGCGATGTCTTGAGGTCATCGACAGGCACGGCTTTGGTGTTACTGTGCTTACAAAGTCGGATATGATTTTGCGTGATGCCGATCTGCTTTGCAGTATTAACAGCAAGGCAAAGGCGGTCGTACAGATGACGCTTACAACATACGATGAGGATTTATGCCGAATTTTAGAGCCTAATGTATGCACGACAAAACGGCGGTATGAAGTGCTTGAAGCTATGCAGAAAAACGGTATACCAACTGTCGTATGGTTCACTCCTGTTCTGCCGTTTATCAATGATACGGAAGAAAATCTGCGTGGTATTCTGTCGTACTGCTTTGACGCAGGGGTGAAGGGCATTATCTGTATGGGTATAGGCACTACGATGCGTGACGGCGACAGAGAATATTTCTACTCTGCGCTTGACAGGCATTTTCCTGGTATGAAACAGCGGTATATATCGCAGTACGGCAATGAGTATATCTGCAACAGCGTTAACAACGGCAGACTTATGAGCATATTCTGTAATGAGTGCGAAAAGCACGGTGTTATGTATGAACCTGCTAAGGTGTTTTCATATCTTTATGAGTTTCCGGAAAAGAATGAACAGTTATCGTTTTTCTGATATGATTTTTGTTAAAATAAGGTTAATATTTGTTCTTTATAATGCTGATACAGAAAATTGAAAGGGTGAACAGTATGACTATCAGAAAAATGGCAAATGAGGAACTTTCGCAGTGCGTTGATGTCATTCGCAAAAGCTATGAAACGGAGGCCGTCGCATTCGGCATTACAGAAATGAATTGCCCGCAGCACGCCGCCTTTATTACGCTTGACCGTTTACAGATGTCAGCGGAGTGGGGTTATGTTTTCTACGGAGCATTTGAGGATGATGAGCTGATAGCCTGCTTTGCCATTGAGAATAAAGACGACAGCGTTTATGAACTGCACTTGTTCTCGGTGCTTCCCGACAAGCGATATGGCGGTGTCGGAGCAAAGTGCCTTGAATTTGCCAAAAACGAGGTATTCTCGATGGGCGGTACGGTACTTAATGCCGGTGCGATACATCAGAGTGTAAGTGTGCGTAACTGGTACGAGAAGAACGGCTTCAAGCAAAAAGAGATACACAGGGCGGCATATCTGCCTTTTGCGCTCGGAATAATGAGTTGTAATGTCGGAGAGTAATTACAAGGATACATAAGCATAATTAAAGCCTGAGAGGAATTTTTCTTCTCAGGCTTTTGCGTTATTAAAAATATCTTGCGCTGTCTTTTCTGTAAGCACTCGGACTTTTGCCCGTGTAGTTGCGGAAGCATCTGCTGAAATAAAGCACGTCCGAAAACCCCAGCTTATCCGCTATTTCACCTATGCTCATTAGCGTGGAGCAGAGTAGTCTGCAAGCCTCGTCCATTCTTACCGAGTTATGATACTGCTGCATCGTTACACCCTTTTCTTTCTTAAACAGATGCGACATATACTTATAACTCAGATAGAACCGCTTTTCGATATTTTCAGAGCTGAAAGGCACACCGATATTGTCCGACAGATAACGGCATATCCTGTCGCTTAGCGTAAGATTGTTTGAAAATCCCTGTGCGCTTACGGCAAGCGAGGATAACAGCAGAAACAACCGCTGATTGATAAACCATTTCTTGTACGCATCGTCCGATTGAGCATATTCGATAAATGTTTTCAGTTCCTTTTCAAAGCGGGCAGAAACACTGTCAAGAAATTTCGGCAGGGTAAGAATGCTTTCGGCTGTAGCGTCATAAGCACCGAGCGGAGAAGCGTCCGGATAAAACGGCGAAGCATTACAATCCGCACTTATTCTGAAATGCACAAATATCCACTTTGTACCCTTCTTTATTTTTTTCTTGCCGAAGTGGTGTATGCCGTTTTTGAGTATCAGCAGTTCGCCGGCGTTTACCTCATAGTCCGTATCACCTTCGGTAACGTAGATACACCCGTCAATTACATATATAAGTACGCAAAAATCCGGCACTCTGTCAGTGTGAATAAAACTCTCTGAGGCGGCAAACAGACCGCATCCGCACAGCTGTGGCAGAGAATTATTAGCAATAATTATCTCGTTCATGAACATTCTCCATGTTTTTATCCGTTTTATCTATTTTAATAGCTTGCTGATAAGATTATAATACATATCAGAGAGTAAGTCAAGCGCAAGCTCGGAGAATGGAGAATTGTTATGATAACACAGGAGAATATAAAGGTTACAGCCTATAAGTCGGACGGTTTTATCGGAAAATACCAGAAGCTGATAAGGGATACGGTAATTCCTTACCAGTACAGTGTATTATGCGATGAAGCACCCGACACTGAAAAGAGCCACGTTGTGAAGAACTTCGAAAATGCCGCAAAGGCGCTTCACGGGGAAGATGTCGGTGACGGCTTTTACGGTATGGTGTTTCAGGACAGCGATGCGGCAAAATGGATAGAAGCGGCGGCATATTCGCTCGCACTCTATCCCGATGAACAGCTTTCGGTGACCGTAGATGAACTGATTGACAAAATCGCCGCCGCACAGGACGAGGACGGCTATCTTGATACATATTTCACGATAAAGGACAGGGAAAAGCGCTGGCAGAACCTGCTCGAAGGTCACGAACTTTACTGTTCGGGTCATATGATGGAGGCCGCCTGCGCCTATTATGAAGCTACCGGCAAGAAAAAACTCCTTGACGTTATGGAGAAGAATGCGGAGCATATTTATAAGCATTTTATCACCGAGCATAACGAGGGCGTACCCGGTCACCCTGAGATCGAACTTGCTCTTATGAAAATGTATCGTACAACAGGCAACAAGAAGTGGCTTCTGTTAGCCGAGCATTTTATAAATAAGCGTGGAGAAGACCCTCACTTCTATGAAAAGGAAGCGGCAAAGCGTGACTGGTCAGTGTGGGGAAACGATCCTACGTCGCACGACTATCAGCAGAGCGGCAAGCCCGTAAGAGCGCAGAGCGACGCTACGGGTCACGCAGTAAGAGCGGTATATCTTTATACCGGTATGGCACAGCTTTCCGCAAAATGCGGCGATAACGCCCTGTATGACGCTTGCAAAAGGCTGTGGGAAAGCATCACACGCAGAAGAATGTACGTTACAGGCGGTATAGGCTCTACCGTCATCGGAGAAGCGTTCAGCGTTGATTATGACCTTCCGCCCGATACCGCCTATGCAGAAACCTGTGCTTCTATCGGCCTTATGTTCTTTGCAAACGCAATGCTTAAAAATGAGCTTATAGGCGAATATGCCGATGTAATGGAAACCGCATTCTATAACACTGTTCTCGGTGGAATGCAGCTTGACGGAAAGCGCTTTTTCTATGTAAATCCTCTTGAAGTTGTACCCGGAATATCCGGAGTATCGCCCACTCATCGTCACGACCTGCCGGTAAGACCGAAGTGGTACGCCTGCGCCTGCTGTCCTCCCAACGTAGCAAGGCTTATAACCTCATTCGGTTGTTATGCTTACGGAGAAAACAGCGATATGAGTTTCTGCCACCTGTATGCAGACGGCGAGGTTAAGTTCGAAAACGGTATGGAGCTTATATGTCGCACAGATTATCCGTATGATATGACCGTAAATTATTCGGTTGTAAAGGGAGGCAGGCTGGCTGTAAGAATACCCGGCTGGAGTGATACCTTCACCCTTGTTCAGAACGGCAAAAAACTTGATATAAAGCAAATCAACGGCTATGTTATACTTGCAGTGAAGGACGGGGACGAGGTACAGCTTACGCTTTCGGATACTCCTCACTTTGTATATCCTTCCGTAAAGATACCTGCTGTAAGCGGTATGGCGGCAATAAGAAGAGGCCCGCTTGTATATTGCTTTGAAGATGCGGATAACGGCAATGTGCTGTCTTTAGCACTTAAACGTGGCGGTAAGATCACGGTGTGCGAGCCGGACACGGATGAGCCTGACGGAATTACAAGGCTGAAAGTTGAGGCGGTAAGGTTTGAAGACAACAATAAGCCCTACAGCTTTGATGAACCTAAAACGACCGATACTCTTGCCGTTGCCGTTCCTTATTATACATGGGGCAACAGGGGAGAGAACGCAATGAGAGTGTTCATGCCGCTTTATTGATAGTAAAAATGCAAAAAGAAACACCGTATGGAAGTAAAAAATCCATACGGTGTGTTTTATATCCGTTTAGACATGACAGCTTATCAGTCCATATCCCAGTTATGCCATACGTTCTGTACGTCATCGTTGTCTTCAAGAGTTTCAAGCAGAAGACCCATCTTCTTTATCTGATCCTCATCGGTAAGAGTGGTGTATGTAGAGGGAACCTGCTCTGCTTCTGCGGAAACTACGGTATAACCCATATCTCTCAGTGCATTTGCAACATTTTCAACTTCCTTGGGATCGGTTGTAATCTCAACACAGCCGTCCTCAAAGCTGAAGTCATCTCCGCCTGCTTCAAGAATGTCTTCCATAGCCTTATCTTCGTCAATAGTGCCTTCTTCGTTGTCAAGAACGATAATGCCCTTTAAGCTGAACATGAACGATACACAGCCGCTTGTACCCATATTGCCGCCGAACTTGTCAAAGTAGTGACGGATCTCGCCTGCTGTTCTGTTTCTGTTGTCTGTAAGGCAATCAACGATAACGGCAACACCGTTAGGACCGTAGCCCTCGTATACGCAGTTTTCGTAATCGTTCTTTTCTCCGCCGCCTACAGCCTTCTTTATAAGTCTGTCGATATTATCGTTGGGGATATTGTTTGACTTTGCCTTCTGTATAAGTGTAGCGAGCTTGGCGTTGTTGTTGGGATCTCCGCCGCCTTCCTTGATGGCAACGATTATCTCACGGCTGATCTTGGTAAATACCTTAGCTCTTGCGCCGTCCTTTTCGCCTTTTTTTCTCTTGATGGTGCTCCATTTTGAGTGTCCTGACATATCACTTTTTCCTTTCTGTTATATCAATTGATCTCTTTGAAACCTTTTCCGAGTACCTCTTTGGCACTTGTGATTATCATAAAAGCCGATTCATCGACTTCTTTTACATAACGTTTTACTTTAACATAGTCATTCTTTCTTACCGCACAGCATATTACCTGTTTTTCGTCACCGCTGTATGCGCCTTTTCCGCTGAGGAATGTAACGCCTTTGCCGGCGGTCATTATCTTCTGAGCGATCTCTTCGGATTTGTCGCTGAATATAAGCAGCATCTTGCCCTCGTAGCTTCCGTATACGATAATATCTATCATTTTGGAAGAAACAAAGATTGCAATGATGGCATACAGCGCAGATTCAATCTTTCCGAAAACACAGGTCGCAAATACAATAACCGCAAAATCCGTGGCAAATGTTATAGCCCCTATGCTGATTTGCGGGAAACGCTTATATATCAGACGGTTCAGAATATCCGTGCCACCGCCCGTACCCTCACGGGAGTAGCAAAGACCAAGTCCTGCACCGATAAGCAGTCCGCCGAATATGGCGGCAAGCATTTCATCACCCTCATAGTGAGGAAGATAAGCAAACACATAGTCTGTCGCAACAGTAATGGTTATAATCGAAAGCAGCGTCTTGAACATCAGCCTTCTGCCGAGAAATATAAAGCCTATAACAATAAGCGGAACGTTTACAATGAAGTACAGAACACCCTCGCTCAGTCCTGTGAGATGAGCCACGGCAACACATATTCCCGATGCGCCGCCCGGTGCTATATCGTTTGGAGCGGTAAAAGTCTTAAGACCGCATGAAAATATAAAGCCTGAAATAATAATGACCGCTATATCAATCAGCGTGCGTTTTGTTGTTGCCTTCATTGTAATCCTTCTCTCGTGAGTTATGTACGCTCGCTTGTATATATCTTTTCAAAAAGCTCTTTGATTCTGTCATTCTGTCCTGTAAGGTACAAATATCCGAAAAGAGCCTCCATTCCTGTTGCTCTGCGGTAATCCTTAGGATTTGATGAGCGTGGAACGTTGTTTCCTGTGGCGTTTCTGCCACGCTTGAATATCTCTGTTTCTTCTTCGGTAAGCTGTTCTGCGATTATATCATACGCATAGGACTGAAATCCTGCATTTACATATTGCACAGCTTTTTTGTGGAGTTTGTCAACAGGCATTGTGCCGAGCTTTACTATCTGCTCACGGACATATACCTCGTAAACGCTGTCACCGAAGAAAGCAAGTGTAAGCCCTCCGAGAGCTTTCGCCTCGGCAGGTGTCATAATTTCATACATCATCTCAGATACCTGAATTCAAAGTCGTAGATAGAAACGGTATCGTCTTCCTGCACGCCCATTTCCTCAAGTTTATCAATAATTCCGCTGAAACGCAGAACTCTCTGGAAATACTGAAGGCTCTCGTAGTCCTCCATATTCACCATCGAAAGCACAGGAACCATAAACGGTGCATCGACAATATATATGCCGTCCTGCTTTGTAATGGTAAACTCTTTCTTTTTGAGTTCCTGCTCGTCAAGCTCTCTTGCTGTCAGCGGTTGCGCCTCGAATCTTATCGGCGGCGGCAGTTTGTCAAGCTCGCCTGCGATATACTCGATAACCTGTGCCGTACCCTTTGTGGTTGCCGCACTGCACTCAAAGCAGGGAAGTCCCTTGTCCTCAATGTACTTTCTGAATTTTGCTATCTGCTCCTCGCTTGCAAGGTCGCACTTGTTCATAACTACTATCTGAGGCCGCTCGGAAATCTCTTCCGAGAAATTCTTAAGCTCGTAGTTTATCTTCTCAAAGTCATCTTCGGGATCTCTGCCCTCAATGCCCGAAACGTCTACAACGTGAACTATAAGTCTGCATCTTTCAACGTGTCTTAAGAACGAATGTCCAAGACCGATTCCCTCGCTTGCACCTTCGATAAGTCCGGGAATATCAGCCATTACGAATGACTTTTCTCCGACCGTAACAACGCCAAGTACGGGTGTTATAGTAGTAAAGTGGTAGTTTGCAATCTTCGGCTTTGCGGCGCTCACAACGCTTATGAATGTCGATTTGCCGACATTCGGAAAACCGACAAGCCCCACATCCGCAAGCAGCTTTAATTCAAGCGTTACGTTGAACTCTTCACCGGGATAGCCGGGCTTTGCAAATCTGGGTATCTGACGTGTGGGAGTAGCAAAGTTCATATTGCCCTTGCCGCCTCTGCCGCCCTTTGCAACTACAACAGGCTCATTGTCGGAAATATCCGCAAGTATCCTTCCCGTGTCGCTGTCCTTTACAAGCGTACCTCTCGGTACACGGATAACGGTAGGTTCTGCACTTTTACCTGTACAGCGTCTTGCACCGCCGTTTTCACCGTTTGGCGCAATATATTTTTTCTTGTATCTGAAGTCGATAAGCGTTGACAGGTTGTCATCGGCTACAAAAACTATATCCGAGCCTTTACCTCCGTCGCCGCCGTCCGGACCGCCCGCATTCACATATTTTTCTCTGTGAAACGATACGGCGCCGTTGCCGCCGTTGCCGGCTTTTATATAAATCTTAACAATATCAACAAACATTTTTACCTCACTTTTGCCGACAGGGTAGTCTTATCTGCATATATTCTGCACCGAATCGCACAGAAAATGCAAATCCGTTTAATACACAAAAAAGGCGGGAAATATACCCGCCTTGATTGATTTGAGATTAGTCAGCGTAAACGCTAACCTGCTTGCGATCTTTGCCGAGGCGTTCAAACTTTACCTTGCCGCTTGTAAGAGCGAATAATGTATCGTCAGAACCACGACCTACGTTGTTACCTGCGTGAATGTGTGTGCCTCTCTGACGAACGAGAATGTTGCCTGCGAGAACGTACTGACCGTCTGCACGCTTAACACCGAGTCTCTTGGATTCGCTGTCACGACCGTTCTTTGTAGAACCCATACCTTTTTTATGAGCAAAGTGCTGTAAGCTGATTTTAATCATATCTGTTTTCCTTTCATCGTGTGTAATCAACACTGTTCGGTGCGGACATCTATATGCCCGTATTCTTCTTCAAGAATTGTAAGATGCGTGTAAAAGGATTTTATCATTGTGCAGGCATCGTCCACATAAGGAGCTTTAAGCCTGAACTTTGCGTAGCCTTCATTATCCGGACGAATGTCCATATCTGCGGCCACACTGAAAAAATCCGTAATCGTATTTACCGTCAGCATAAGCGCACTTGATACGCCTGCACAGATTATATCGTTTCCGCTCTCGGCATAACCCGAATGACCTTTTACGGTAAATCCGATAAATTTTTCACCCTTTACGGCGAATACAGCCTTAATCATAAGACTTAAGCGTTGATAGCTTCGATCTTGATCTTGCTGTAGGGCTGTCTGTGACCCATCTTGCGCTTGCTGCTCTTCTTAGGCTTGTAAGTAAATACTGTAACCTTCTTAGCCTTACCGTTCTTGATGAGAGAAGCCTTTACGCTTGCACCGTCAACATAAGGAGCGCCTACTACTGCGCCGTCGTCCTTACCAACCATGATAACCTTGTCAATTGTGAACTCGCCTTCAACGTCGAGCTTTTCAACGAAGATCTCATCGCCTTCTTTAACCTGATACTGCTTTCCGCCTGTTTCAATTATTGCGTACATTTTTTCAAACCTTTCTTGCCCTTAGGCATCTTGTAAAATTCTCGCTGCTTGAGGTGAAACCGCTCGGTTGAGCCGTTTTCTTAAATACCCTGCACATGCGGCGATATTATTATATCAAAAAGAAACCGCTTTGTCAAGCGTTTTCTTCCGATTTTTATAAACTGAGCCGAAGCACAGCAGATTTGTGCCTCGATTTAACTTATTATACGTTGAATCTGAACAGTACAACGTCGCCGTCACGCATAACGTAGTCCTTGCCTTCAAGACGGACAAGACCCTTTTCCTTTGCCGCCGCCATACTGCCGCAAGCCATAAGATCGTCAAACGAAACGATTTCAGCTCTGATAAATCCTTTTTCAAAGTCGGTGTGAATCTTTCCTGCCGCCTGAGGAGCTTTAGTGCCGTTTGTTATAGTCCATGCACGGACCTCCTGAACGCCTGCGGTAAGATAAGATATAAGGCCAAGCAGGCTGTAGCCCTGCTTTATTATACGGTTAAGACCGGATTCTTTAAGACCGAGTTCGGACAGGAACATTTCCTTATCCTCAGCCGACATATCCGCAATCTCAGCTTCAATCTGTGCGCAGATAGGAAGTACAACGCTGTTTTCAGCCTTTGCTATTTCACAAACCGCTCTGTACTGCTCGTTCTTTTCAATATCGCCCGTGAAATCGGATTCTGAAAGATTTGCGGCATATATTACAGGCTTGTTCGACAGCAGTGGAGAAGCCTTTACCATTTCAAGTTCGGATTCGGTATAAGGATACGATCTTGCAGATTTACCTTCTTCGAGGTGAGCCAGCAGCTTTTCGAGGAATTCAACCTCGGAAGCAAGGCTCTTGTCGCCCTTCATCTGCTTCTTTTCTCTGTCAATTCTGCGCTGGATTATTTCAATATCCGAGAAGATAAGCTCAAGGTTAATTGTTTCTATATCTCTTGCGGCACCTATTTTGCCGTCAACGTGAATGATATTGTCATCTTCAAAGCAACGTACAACGTGAACGATAGCGTCAACCTCACGGATGTTCGACAAGAACTTGTTGCCGAGTCCTTCACCCTTGGATGCGCCCTTCACAAGACCTGCAATGTCAACGAATTCGAGAGTTGCGGGTGTGAATTTTTCGGGGTTGTACATCTTAGCGAGTGCGTCAAGACGTTCATCGGGAACGGATACTATTCCCACATTCGGTTCAATTGTGCAGAAAGGGTAGTTTGCAGATTCTGCTCCTGCGTTTGTAAGTGCATTGAATAAGGTGCTTTTGCCTACGTTCGGCAGACCGACCATTCCAAGTTTCATTTATGTGTCAACCTTTCTTTAAGCGGTAACCGCTGTCATAATCCAGTACAGTATAACACTAATTCCGATTTTTTTCAAGTAGTAAACGATAATTTATTGACTTGAAGGTAAAAGTCCTGTATAATATAAGCAGTTTCAAGGAGGTGGTCTTTTGCCCGATATATATAAGCACGGCTACGACAATTTCAAAAAAATTACGGTTTTGTTTATTCTTCAGATAATACTCGGCGTGCTGCCGGTCGTACTACTGGTGATCTATATAGGCTTTTCACTGTATTCAAATGTTGTACTGGGCTATACGTTCATAGTTATAATGGCTATAGCGGCGGCACTGAATTTCACTATAACAAAACGCTATAACGTACTGCTTTCCGGTTTTAAGGGCGAAAAATCGCTTATGAAAACCGTGAAGAAGCTCGGAAGCGAGTATACCGTATTTGCAAACGTACCTGTGCGGTACAAGAAAAACAGAAGCGAGATAGATTTGCTTGTAATGTGCGACAGGTACATTATTATAATAGAAGTAAAAAACCATTCCGGTTATATTTACGGTAATCATAAGGACGAAACGTGGACGCAGAGAAAAATCTACCGTGACGGTAAAACCACCGAAACCGTTATGACAAGTCCGATTCGTCAGATGCGCCGTCAGCGTGACATCATTAAAGCCATACTCCGTGCAAACGACCTTGATCAGTGGGTCGATACGGTGCTTTATTTTTCCGCTCCGACCGTTCATCTTTATCTCGATCTCAGCGACACCGACAATGTCTGCTCCAGCGAAAAAGAGCTTCTCGAATTTCTGAGGACGTATGTTTCCCCGAAATCTATGGATCCGGAAAAACTTGAAAAAATAAAAGTGCTGTTCAGAGAAATGTGTGTTTCGAAATGATATTTGACGGCAAAATCCCGAAATCGCTATTTCGGGATTTTCTCTTTATATTTTGAGTAAACGTTTACTAAGCTATGTTTTAATTTACAGTAAAATTATTGCAGTAAAATGTCGCTTAATTGTTGAAAATAGCTAAAATGTTGTACAATATGCACAAATCAAAGCAAACATCTTATAAATTTCTCACAATTTTTGCGTTTCTACACAAAAAACAGCTTGTGAGCGATTGACAAATTGGTAAATTTGCGATATAATAAAGCCATCGTAAGACACATGATTAAGTGCTTACGAGGTTTTAGTTTTTTAGTTGTCTCCTTTCTTTTGTTCTACACATTATACATTATTTGATTTGAGAGCGTGAGTTTGTCACGCTCAATTTTTTTGTCTTTTTATTCATATTGCGGATATATTTTCGTGCTATTCTGAAGCAGAACAGCAAAAGTATTGTATGTCCGACAAGAGATTAAACTGTAATTAACGCTTATTGGTTCTGTTTTACCGAAAAAAACGGATTTTCATTATGAAATACAGTGAATCTTGTCTGACGTTCAATTCCGCCGTTTTGCAAACTGTAGCAAAGAAGTATCGTTATCGTAGGCGGAATCTGGAGCGCCGCATCGGCTTTATGAAAATACGTGAATTTCTACTAACGTCCAATTCCGCCGTTTCGCTAACCGCAGCATAGAAGTATTGTTATCGTAGGCGGAATTTGGAGCGCCGCATCGGCGCCGTATGAATATTTTGTGAAAAGAGTGGAATTTGAGTTTAAAATATGGTATACTATAAAACAGTGTTTAAAATCGAGAAAGGAATGAACAGATGAACAATATAATAAACCGCAGGAAAATAGCCGACGGTGTATACTTCAGCAGTATTACCGATAAACGCTATAAGAAGAATCTTATATCGGTGGCATTCTCTACTCAGCTCAGCGAGGATACAGCTACAGAAAATGTAATCGTCCCCGTTTTGCTGACAAAGTGCAATTCAAAGCTTCCGACATATAAAGCGTTCAACAATAAAATGTCAAGGCTGTATGCGTCGGGCATAGGCGGAACGGCAGGCAGACAGTACGATCTGCAGACGATTTCGTTCGGTGCTTATTATCTTGACGACATTTACGCTCTTTCGGGAGAAAAAATGACCGGGATAATGACGGATATCTTTATAGATTGCCTTACATCGCCCGTAACGGAAAACGGTGTATTCTCAGAAAAATTCGTTGAGCTTGAAAAGAAAACCGTCATAGATAACATCGAAACGGCAATCAACGATAAGCGTTCCTACGCAATAGAACGTGCGATGAAAACCATCTGTAAGGGCGAGCCTGCAAGCGTATGCTCATACGGCACGGTAGAAAAGGCAAAGCTGATAACTCCCAACAGCGCATATAAAGCATATCGCCGTATGCTTGAAACAATGCCGTGCGAAATTATCTGCACCGGCTGCAGCGACTTTGAGGGAGTAGCGGAGAAGTTCGCCGCCGCATTCGAAAAGGTCGGCAGACATGATATTGAGAATACAACGATAGCTTTAAGCCCCGTAAAAACGCAGACGGAAGAGGTTACCGAAAGGCTGACGGTAAATCAGAGCAAGCTCGTTCTCGGCTTCAAGTCTCATTCCGATGACGATGCCGCACTTGTACTTTTACAGAAAATCTTCGGCGGTACAACGTCATCAAAGCTGTTCCGCAACGTCAGAGAAAAAATGTCGCTGTGCTACTATTGCTCGGCTGCAAGAAACGACCTCAAGGGCATTATGCTTGTCAACAGCGGTGTTGAAAACGAAAATATCGAAAAGACAAAGGAAGCCGTTATCGACCAGCTTGAAGAAATCAAGAACGGCAATTTCACAAACGAGGATATAAACTTTGCGGAAATGGCTATAAAGAACGATTTCAAGAGCGTGGCCGACAGTGCGGGAAATGTCAGCAACTGGTACTTTGATTGCATCAGAAAGAACGATATAGTAACCCCCGAAGAAAAGCTCGGACGTTACCTCGGCGTATCAAAGGAACGCATAATCGCCGCCGCAAAATCTATGGTACTTGACAGCGTCTATGTACTTACAGGCAACGAAAATTGAGAAAAGGAGCTGTCATAATGGAGAAAATCACTAACGCACGAATCAAGGAAGAATATCTCAGAATAAAGCATAAGAGCGGCGCTACAATCCTTTTGTATCCCATGAAGGGCTATTCGACCGCTTATGCACTGTTTGCTACCAAGTATGGCTCGGTGGATACAACATTCAAGACAAACGAGGATCCCGATTTTGTAACAGTTCCCGAAGGCATTGCACATTACCTTGAACACAAGCTGTTTGAGAATGACGAGTGCGACGCATTTGATCTGTACGCAAAGACGGGTGCAAACGCAAACGCATATACCAGTTTCGATAAGACAGCATACCTGTTCAGCTGTTCACAGAAATTCGAGGAGAATCTGCGTATATTGCTCGGCTTTGTGCAGGAACCTTATTTTACCGACGCTACCGTTGCAAAGGAGCAGGGAATTATCGGACAGGAAATCAGAATGTACGAGGACGATACCGGCTGGAGAGTATTTTTCAACTGCTTGCAGGCAATGTACGAAAAGAACCCTGTAAGAATTGATATTGCCGGCACTATCGAAAGCATAGCAAAGATAGATAAGGATCTGCTTTACCGTTGCTACAATACGTTCTATAACCTTAATAATATGGTCATCGCCGTTGCAGGTAATTTTGATGTTGACAAAACGCTTGAGATATGCGATGAACTGCTGAAGCCGTCAGAGGATCACGGACTTCAGGTTATCGTTCCCGATGAACCGCTTACGGTTCACGAAAAGAGAAACGTGCAGAAGCTGTCCTGCGCTATCCCGCTGTTCAATATCGGCTGGAAATTCCCTGCATATTCGGGAAAGGAACAGCTTGAAAAATATATCGTCTATAATATCCTTATGGAACTTTGCCTCGGCAAGACCTCAGACTTCTATAACAGAATGTACGAAGACGGATTGCTAAACGATGCGTTCAATGTCGGCGTATTCTGCGGCAGAGGATTTTTCAGCGTAATCGCTGACGGTGAATCTACAGATCCCGATAAGGTGCTTTCCGAGATAGAAAAGGAGCTTTTCCGTCTGAGAAAAGAAGGTCTTGACGAAGACGAGTTCATTACTATCCGTAACAAGACTTACGGCGAGCTTGTTGCAGGCTTCAATAATGTCGAATCTGTCGCAAATGCGATGATTGCCCAGGAAATAAATGACGTGGGAATTTATGACGGTATAGAAATTACGGCAAATACCACATTTGCCGATATAAAATCGGCTCTTGACGATTTCGACATTGAGAATAATTCAATTTCGATAATCGAGCCTGCCGATGAAAATTAAGTGAGGATTTTTTAACATGAGCGGTTTATTAAACATTCTGACCGAATCGGTGAACGAAGTGCCGAGAATTGAATTTCCCAATCTGTTTGATAAGTCTATTATCGTAAACAGGGTAGCGTTCAACCTGTTCGGCGTTGACATCTACTGGTACGGAGTTATTATTGCGGTAGGCGTGATTCTTGCGTTTATTTACGCTATGCACAAGTGCAAGCAGTTCGGACTTATCCCCGACCACGTTTTCGACGTAGCCTTTGTAGCCATAATTTTCGGCTTTATCGGTGCAAGAGCCTACTACTGTATTTTCATTGATACCGATATAAATTTCTTTGACCTGCGTCACGGAGGACTTGCGATATACGGCGGTATTATTGCGGCGGCGATTGCGGCGGCGATTACCTGCGTTATCCATAAGGTAAACCTTCCCGCAATGTTTGATGTCGGCGGTCTCGGACTTCTTATAGGTCAGTGCATAGGCAGATGGGGAAACTTTGTAAATCAGGAGGCTTACGGTGCTCCTACGGCAGGCTCGCTCCCGTGGGGCATGACAGGCACAACTATTATAAACGATCCCGTGGTTGTTGCAAAACAGGCAGAGCTTGATGCCGCAGGAAACGGACTGTTTGCACTCGTTCACCCGTGTTTCCTTTACGAGAGCCTGTGGTGCCTTATAGGCTTTATCGCACTTCATTTCTACTCAAAGAAGCTGAAAACCTTTGACGGCGAGATTTTCCTGCTGTATATAACATGGTACGGCTTAGGTCGCTTCTGGATAGAGGCACTGCGTACAGACAGCCTGTTCATCGGACCTTTCAAGGTATCCCAGATAGTAGCCGGCGGTTGTGTTATAGTCGGACTTGCATTGTTCATACTCGGCAAGATTTTCAAGACGAAGAAACGTGGCTATGTAATGTATAAGGACAGCGAAGCGTGCAAGGAAAAGAACGAGGCGTATTATGCCCGTCAGAAGATGCTTGAAGAAAAGGCTAAGGCTAAAAAGGCTATGAAGCAGGCAGGCGAAGAAGCACCGAGCATAATAGTCGATGACGAAGCTGCCGATAACGAGGAAACATCGGCTGATACCGAAAAGGAAGAAGAAAAGACGGAGAAATCCGAAAGCAACGAAGAAAATACCCCTGATAAAACGGAGGAAGAATAATGAATCTTATTGACGGAAAAGCAGTATCTGCAAGCGTTAAAGAGCAGATCCGTGCCGAGATAGAGCGTGACAAGCTTGATATAGGTCTTGCCGTAATAATAGTAGGAAACAATCAGGCAAGCCGTGTTTATGTGAACAACAAGAAAAAGGCCTGCGAGGTATGCGGAATAAAGTCATACGAGTACGCACTGCCCGAAGATACAACGCAGGATGAACTTATGGAACTTATCGACACACTGAACAAGGACGATAAGGTAAACGGTATACTCTGCCAGTTGCCCCTTCCGAAGCACCTTGACGAAGAAAAGGTCATCGAGGCTATTTCACCGCTCAAGGACGTTGACGCATTCAACGCTGTGAACGTCGGAAAGATAATGATAGGAAACTACTCGTTCCTTCCCTGTACCCCCGCAGGCGTTATGGAACTTATTCACAGTACGGGCGTATCGGTCGATGGCAAGGAGTGCGTTGTTATCGGCAGATCGAATATAGTAGGTAAGCCTATGGCTATGCTTTTACTCCACGAGAACGCAACAGTAACCGTCTGCCATTCAAGAACAAAGGATCTCGCTGAGGTTTGCCGCAGAGCAGATATATTAGTCAGCGCAGTAGGCAGAGCAGACTTTGTTACAGCCGATATGGTAAAGGACGGCGCAGTGGTTATTGATGTCGGTATGAACAGAAACGCAGACAACAAGCTCTGCGGCGATGTTAAGTTCGATGAAGTCGCACCGAAATGCTCATACATAACACCTGTACCCGGCGGAGTAGGCCCTATGACAATAGCAATGCTGATGAAGAATACGCTTATGGCTAAGCGTATACAGTCAAAAGTATGAATAAGCAGGTAAAAAATCCGTTTAAGAAAGCAGGGCAGGGCGGAAACAAGCGTTTTCTTATAAATGCCGCAATTCTTGCCGCAGGCTGTCTGCTTGTTATATTCAGAATGCAGACGTGGGGCATTGCACAGGTGATAGTTCTTGTACTGTTTGCGGCACTCGCCGCATTTCAAGTGGTGCTTTATTTCAAGTTGAAGTGAAATTGCGCTGTCAGCCCCAAAAAACATAAAAATTTAATAAACTCCTATTGACAAACCTATCATAATGTGTTATGATTATAGTACCTCATTAGGGGTTTATTTTTTTGTGCAATTTTTTAATTCACAATAAACCCTGCCGAAGAAAAAGTCTGAGGCAAAGAGGGAGGCTAAAGCCCAGAAGGGCAAAAAAATAGGAGGTGCCGAAAGTGAGAGTTAAAATTACCCTTGCGTGTACTGAGTGCAAACAGCGCAACTACAACACCAAGAAGAACAAGAAGAACGATCCTGACAGAATTGAAATGAACAAGTACTGCAGGTTCTGCAAGAAGCATACTCCACACAAGGAAACTAAGTAAGGAGGTTTATGATGGCTAAAGATGCAAGCTTGACTAAAGAAGCAGCGAAAGCGAAAAAGGCTAACGAAAAGAACAGCAAGAAGGCCGCTCTTTCCAAAAAGCCCAAGAAATCCATCGTAAAGTACTTCAAGGATTTAAAATCCGAGTTCAAAAAGGTTGTGTGGCCAAGCAAGAAGACAGTATTCAACAACACGGTTGTTGTACTGGTTACCCTGGTAGTATCGGGTATCTGTGTTTGGGGCCTTGATACTCTGTTCGCTACTCTGTTAAGATTAGCGCTCAACATGAGTTCAGCAGGCTAAGTATTTTCAAGTAGGAGGGACTAAAGAATGTCTGAGGCAAAATGGTATATTCTCCATACCTATTCCGGTTACGAAAACAAGGTTGCCGGCAACATTATGAAGGTCGTTGAAAACAACAACCTGCACCATTTAATCGAAGAAGTTATGGTTCCTACCGAAACAGTGGTTGAGGAACACGACGGCAAGACGAAGACTTATGAAAGCAAGCTCTTCCCGAGTTACGTTTACGTTAAGATGATACTGACCGATGAGTCGTGGTACATCTGCCGTAACACGAGAGGCTGCACAGGTTTCGTAGGCCCCGGATCAAAGCCTATACCGCTGACAGACGAAGAGGTAAAGAACCTCGGCGTTACGACAAAGGTCGCAGAGATTTCATTTGCAGTAGGCGATACGATAAAGATTGTATCCGGTTCTCTTGAAGGTTTCGAAGGAACGGTTGATTCGATCGACGAGGAGAACGGTACTGCACAGGTTACGGTTTCCATGTTCGGAAGACCTACACCGGCAACGGTAGAAATATCCGCTGTCCAGAAAGTAGAAATTTAAGTTCTAATTGTTATTTTGGAGGTTGAGTAAAATGGCTCAGAAGGTTACAGGATTTATAAAATTACAAATTCCTGCCGGTAAAGCAACGCCGGCTCCCCCGGTTGGTCCTGCATTAGGTCAGCACGGTGTAAACATTATGGCGTTTACAAAGGAATTCAACGAGCGTACAAAGAATGACGCAGGTCTTATTATCCCTGTTGTTATCACAGTTTACGCCGACAGAAGCTTTTCATTTATTACAAAGACTCCGCCTGCTGCCGTTCTTATCAAGAAGGCTTGCGGAATTGAAACAGCATCAGGTGTTCCCAACAAGAACAAGGTTGCCAAGATCACTAAGGCTCAGGTTCAGCAGATCGCTGAAACCAAGATGCGTGACTTAAACGCAGGTTCTATCGAAGCTGCTATGTCTATGATCGCCGGCACAGCTCGTTCAATGGGTATTGAAGTAGTTGACTAATTAAGACGGTGGGAGGATAATTTCCGTTATACCACAAGGAGGATAATGAATGAAACAAGGTAAGAAATACGTTGACAGCGTAAAGCTGATCGACAGCACTAAAGCATACGATTCAAGCGAAGCTCTCGACTTAGTTTGCCAGACTGCAAAGGCTAAGTTCGATGAAACAGTTGAGCTTCACGTTAGACTCGGTGTTGACTCACGTCACGCTGATCAGCAGGTAAGAGGCGCAGTTGTACTGCCCAACGGTACAGGTAAGACTGTTCGTACACTGGTTTTCGCTAAGGGCGAAAAGATCCAGGCTGCTATCGACGCAGGTTCTGATTTCGTTGCTGACGATGATACAGTTAAGAAGATTAACGACGGTTGGATGGACTTCGACGTTGTAATCGCAACTCCCGATATGATGGGTGTTGTAGGACGTTTAGGTAAGGTTCTCGGTCCCCGTGGCCTTATGCCTAACCCCAAGGCAGGTACAGTTACTCCTGATGTTGCTAAGGCAATTTCAGAAGCTAAGGCAGGTAAGATCGAATACCGTCTTGACAAGTCTAACATAATCCACTGCCCCATAGGCAAGGCATCATTCGGTAAGGAGAAGCTCGAGCAGAACTTCAACACACTGATGGACGCTATAGTTAAGGCTAAGCCCGCCGCTGCAAAGGGTGCATATCTGAAGAGCTGCACAGTTTCTTCAACAATGGGCCCCGGCGTTAAGGTAAGCACAGCTAAGTACGGTGTTTAATTAACACGATTACGACTAACGATACAACACAAGTAAAGCCGATGAGAAATCATCGGCTTTTTTGTGTTGTCATATTTCAATCCCGATTTTACCGGCTATCCTCATCATCGCCTCAATGTGCATGATAAGGTGCCTTGTGAACGGCATTTTGATTATCCCTGTAATATCTTTGCCGCACCAGTAATCTATCAGCCAGACGGCATTTTTGTCCTCACTTACGCTCTTTGAAGCAATCACACGTTCCTTATCGTCAATTATGAACCTTCTCTTTGAATCTTCAAAGCTCAGCCTTGATAAAAGCTCATCTGTACTTGCCTTCACATCAGCCGCATACCGCAATAATTCCGATATATTCAGACTTTGTGAAAACGAAGTGATTTCATCTCTTACAAGTTCGTTTCCTGTTGTGATTATAGGGGAGCAGGTAGCCTTTAAATAATCACCTCTGAACAGAACCTGTTCATCACCGCAAATCAGCGTATGAGCCGTAATATCCTCAATTCTTGCCGTATGCCATATTGAATACGCAATAGTTTTGCAGTGATACCCGTTTGCATTGGGATACGGCATAAGGCTGTACTGCTCATCGCTCAGCTTGTCGCACAGCTTTTCCACAGCATCCGAAAGCGTGTTTCTAAGTTCAAGGCATACGCTTATTCCGTCTTTAAAAGTATCCTTTTTCCGCAGTAACATCTGCATTTTCTTGTTAAGCTCAGACCATTCCTTATTCATATTTCACCTATAAAATTGCCCCCGAATATTTCATCGGGGGCAGTATGATTACTTGTTCATTATTTCAAGATTCTTTTTTATAAGCTCGCATCTCTGCTTTACACAGTCAACCGAGCGGAGCGGATCGGACGGTGTGTTGAATGTATAATCCATCAGCTTGTCAATAGTTGTAGCCGCAACGTGAAGTCTTGTATCGGAAGAAGCGTAGTAGATATATACATCGTTGTTTTCGGTAACAACCGCACCGTTTGTAAAGCACACGTTCGATACATCGCCTACACGCTCTGATTTATGCGGAGCGATGAACAGACCTGAGGGTGACGCAATCAGCTTTGACGGGTCGTTTAAATCGGTAGCGAATACATAAATTACATATCTCAGACCTGCCGCAGTGTTACGGACACCGTGAGCAATGTGTATCCAGCCCTTAGGCGTCTTGATCGGAACAGCGCCTGCACCGTTCTTGACCTCTGTGATAGTGTGGTACTGTCTGGGCGAAATAACAACTTCCTCTGTGCAGATAACAGGATTGTTGATATCCTCGCACAGACCGAAGCATACACCGCCGCCGGAGCCTGTCTGAATGAAATCGTCCTGAGGACGTGTATAGAAAGCATACTTTCCGTCAACAAATTCGGGGTGAAGAACTACGTTTCTCTGCTGGGGCGATTTTGACTTTAAGTTAGGTAAACGCTCCCACGTCTTTAAGTCCTTGGTACGAACAATACCTGCCTGAGCTACAGCGGCGGAAAGGTCGTTGCTGTCCTTGTCCTTGCTCTCTGAGCAGAATACACCGTAGATCCAACCGTCCTCGTGCTGAGTAAGACGCATATCGTATACGTTTGTTTCTTCCTTTTCCGTATCAGGAAGTAAAACAGGGTAATCGTGGAAACGGAAGCCCTCTGTAGGCTTGTCGCTCTCTGCAACGGCAAAGAACGACTTTCTGTCGTTACCTTCAACTCTTGCTACAAGATAATACTTGCCGTTCATATAAAGCGCACCCGAGTTCAGTACGGCATTAATGCCAAGACGCTCCATAAAGTAAGGGTTTGTCTTTGGGTCCATATCATACTTCCAGAAGTAAGGCGCATGATCTGCTGTCAGAACGGGATTCACATATCTGTCATATATGCCGTTATAGCAGTCGGCAACGGCGTTCTTTCTGTTGATAAGACGCTCGTAATCGTCTATCACTCTCTTCTTGTTATCTTCAAATAAGCTCATTTATTAAGTACTTTTCCTTTCGGTTTAGTTGTGTTAGCTAGCGGAAATAGCCTTTGATATGATTATACAACAGCCAAACGGAAAATGCAATACTTTTTCTTAAATTTACTTAAAGACATTTCGATTTTAGGTAAATTATTTGTTTTCGGCTTTTTCTGATGTTTCCGACAACGCCGCATAGGTATAATCCGAAATATTCGACTTGAATATCGTTATGTATATGCCAGCTCCGCACACACAGCAGAACAGAATGTTTACGAACATTGCAATTTCTGCCGCTGTATCGCTGTAGGTCAGAGTCGAGCTTAACTGCATTACAGTTATCAGCAGATTTATGACCTCTGCAAGTATAAAGGATAAAGCCGCCGCAGGTCTTGCACCTTTTTTCTTTACGGCACAGACGTTGGTGGCTATCGCCATACCGATATTTATGCACAGTATGATTAAAATTATCAGCACTGTGATAAACATTATTGCCGATTCGGGCAGAGCGAAATCATCAGGCTTTTTAGGGTTTGTTATAAAGAATATAGAACGCAGAAGATTTCTCAGGTACAGCGGATACAAAGCCGCAGTGATAACCGCATTCACATACAGTGCGATTACGCTTGCTGTCAGAAACAGCCTGCCCTTATGCAGTTTTTTCTGCTGACGCTCAAAAAACTCCTGTTCCAGCTTTTCTTTCTGCTCTTTTGTGAGTGCATCATCGGAAATGATTATGTCCTGCTTTTTCAATTTGCCCTCCGTAGAAATGTATGTATCTTATTCGGTAACTGTTTCAGGCTCTTTTTCTTCTTCCTCGCATTCTGCTTTCACTGCAGATTCGCCTTTAAGAAGGTCACGGATCTCGGTGAGAAGCACTATCTGAGGATCGGGCTTCGGTTCTTCTTTAGGCTCTTCCGCTTTCTTTCTCTTGAATGCGCCGAGTACCTTTATCAGTATGAATACCGACAGTGCGATGAGTAAAAAGCTGATAACGGAATTGATAAATGCGCCGTAGCCGATAGCGACCTCAGGCTCGATAATCTCCGTACCCTCTTTCACAGCCGCCTTGAGTACGATTTTAAGATCGGAGAAGTCTATCTGACCTGTAATCATACCGAGCGCAGGCATAAGAATGTTGTTTACAAGCGAGGTAACTATTGCTGTGAATGCCGCACCGACAATCATACCTACTGCCATATCCATTACGTTGCCCTTGGATATGAAGTCCTTGAATTCGCTTATGAACTTGATTTTTCCGACCTTTTCAACACCCTGACCTACCGCCTTGAATGCCTTTGCATCACGAATGTCCTTGTGCTGTGTTTTCTTTTCTGTTGACATTTCGATATTTCTCCTTTATTATTCGGCTTTATCGCCGTTTGATGCGTCCTCGTAAACCTTGATAAGCTCAAAGTCAATCTGTCCTAAGTTAACGTTTGCGTTGATGCACTTTACACGCACCTTATCGCCTATAGTATACATAGTGCCGGCTACACCGTCATAAAGAGCGATGCCGTTCCTTACCTCGAAGTAGTTTTCCGACAGTGAGCGTACATCTATTTTGCCCTCTACCGTGTTCGGAAGTTCAACGAAAAGTCCGCTGCCGATAACGCCCGAAATAATGCCGTCAAATTCCTCTCCTATGTGCTTTTTCATATATTCAGCCGCATAGAAGTCCTCACAGCTTCTTTCCGCCGCTACTGCGGAAAGCTCTGTCTTTGTTGCCTGAGCCGCCGCTTTGACAGAGAATTCGCCGTATTTCTTTTTCAGCTTGTCCGCACCTTTTCTTGAAACATAGTCGGTCAGGATACGGTGGATAGAAAGGTCGGCGTAACGTCTTATCGGGGAAGTGAAGTGTGCATATTCCTTCATTACAAGTCCGAAGTGACCGATTGGCTGTTCGGAATACTTTGCCTTAGCCATAGTACGCAGTACGATTCTGTTTATGATTATATTCTTAGGATCGTCTGCAGTTTCTTCAAGCAGCTTGGCGAAGTTTTTCGCTTCTGCCTTTTCGTTTATTCCGAGCGGATTTATGCCGAGTGCCTCGAGAGTGGTTTTAAGCGATTCAATCTTTTCTGCGGGCGGATTTTCATGCACACGGTAAACAAAGGGGATTTCCTTTTTCATACCTACCTTAGCGGCTGAGTTATTCGCCATCAGCATAAATTCCTCTATAATACCCTCCGAAACACCCTGTATTCTCGGCTTAATGTCAATACAGATGCCGTTTTCGTCACAGATGACCTTGCTTTCGCTTGACTTTATATCGGGAGCGCCTCTGTCCTTACGTTTCTTTATAAGTATCTGTGCAAGCTCGTTCATAACGGGTATGCAGTCGATGACATCCTTGTATTTTCTCTTTATCTGTGCGTTAGCGGTGCCGTCAAGTATAGAGTTTACCTCGCTGTAAACGCCTTGCACACGGGAACGGATGACCGTTTTTGCAAACTTGTATTTCTTCACTGTACCCTTGTCCGAAATTTCCATAAGGCAGGAGAATGCGAGCCTGTCCACTCCGGGATTAAGAGAACATATACCGTTGCTGAGTTCCTTCGGGAGCATAGGTATTACCTTGTCGGCAATATAAACGCTTGTGCCTCTTTCAAAAGCGTCATTGTCAAGAGGCGAGCCTTCGGTAACATAGTGGCTGACATCGGCAATATGAACGCCAAGCTTATAACCGCCGTCTATCCGTTCAATGCTTATCGCATCGTCAATATCCTTCGTATCTGCGCCGTCTATGGTGAATATGGGCAGGTCACGCAGGTCAAGCCTTTTAGCCGTCTGCTTTTCGTCAATAACGGCATTTACATACTGCTTTGCCTGATTGAGTGCTTCCTCGGAGAAATCGACCGGTATATTGTTCTGGATAAGATAAGCCTCGGTGGCGGATTTTGCGTATTCGCTTGAGCCAAGCACCCTTACTATATCAACGATATGCTCGGAGTGATGCTCGCCACGCTTTCTTATGGAGAAAAGCACCTTGTCGCCCTCTTTTATCTGCTCCTTGACTTTAAGGATTGTGAGGGGAGGACAGCCGAGCGAATCGGGCAGAACTTTAAGCATCATTCCCTCTTTTACGATAACTCCGCCGAACAGCTCCTCCGATACGTCAAGCACCGCAAGCACCTCGGCGGTCGCACTTCTTTGTTCTGTTTTAGCGGCTATCTCACGGGCGATGACCGTATCGCCGGGAACAGCACCCTTCAGCTTTCCGCCGCTTACAAAGCAATCCTCACCTGTTGCAAGATTTGTAACAAAGCCGAATGTGCGTGACAGCGTCGCAACCTTTCCTGTGAATACGGTGCGTATGTCGCTTATATAATACAGGTCGCTTTTGGCTTTGAATATAGTCCTCTGACGTATCATTGACTTTGCTGTGTTTTTCAGCTTATCAAGATATTTTTTCGGCAATTCGTTCTTGTTTGCTATCTGCTTTAATGTCATTCCCCCGCCGTTTTCAAACAATGTGGCGATAATAAGTGTTTCTAAATTCAAAATATTTTCCTTTCTCAGTGCGGTTTTTCGTTACCGCTGTTCTTAACTTCTTTATTTCCTTTAATCTTTATTATTATAATACATTTCACGCTTTTTTTCAATAGTTTGTTGCGGTAATTGAGGTTTATCGGTTTTAAACTTAGGAATATTCTTGAAAATGCTTCAAAGTAGATAAAAATAATGAGCAGTACCCACCGTAATGCAAGCACTGCTCATCAATTATTAACTTTTATTGCTAAACTTATGCTCAGAAGCATTTAATATAATGGAAATAAAGACACAATTTTCTAAATGGGAAGATGTGAAATTATTATAATAATTACATTGAATTATTTACTCGCAAAAGGACAGACATAAACCTTTATATGCTGAAGTGTACTACTCTGCATACTTCCTTTACAGGACGCTCTCTATTATGGAGTTGGCGCATAAAAAACTGTCCGTTTTGTTAAATACAGAAAGCCCCTCGCCGCAGAAAAACGGCAAGGGGCTCAGGGTCAAATAGGTTCACTTATCTGCAAACCCACCAGCACCAAATGCCGAGCCCTGTTGCATAAAGAACCGAACCGCAAAGGAATCCCATACTATTCACCTCACTTTTAACCGATGCTAAATTCTGAATACATTTTAGAACTTTTAATCGGATTATTGCACCTATATAGGTGCAATAATATTATAAATCATCTCTATAATATTGTCAAGAGCATCTTGCACCTAAATAAGCACAAAAAAGTTAGGAGAATTTTGTACAAATGAACAAATCAGTTGAACTCAGAGTGGGAAACAATATCAGATTATTGCGTGAAAAACGAGGTATTACGCAGGATCAGCTTGCTGCACGGTTACAGGTAAACGGTTGTGACATAACACGCAGTGCGCTTGCCAAAATAGAGGTAGGACAGCGACACTTATATCCCGATGAAATAATACTGCTTAAAGCTTTGCTTGCGGTAAACTATGATGAAATTTTTGATTTAAGCTGAAAGCATAAACTTAGGACTGTCGTTGAAGTTTTAAGCCTGAATAAAAGTTCGTAAATCTTTCGTGCAAAATGAAAGAAATAACTGACAGCATTGATTGAAATTAACTGTACCATACAGATTTATATAATGAAAACAGGGAGCACCACCCGCGTGATAGCGAGTGACACTCCCTGCAGGTTATCCGTCAGGAAATACCCCCCGCCGAAAATAGCAGAGGTTATTTCCTGAGAATTTCCATACTTGTATTATATCATCGCAATTTCACAGTGTCAACAGATAAAAATAAACGAGGGAGTGCCTCCACCGAGAATAGCGGAGGTTCCCTCGTTTATGGCATTTCTGCCTTGTTACTATTATAGCTTCTGATTAAGATTTTGTCAATGTGAGGTGTGAAGTTTCAAATAACCCCTTGACAAAACGCAGAAACAGGCATATAATATAAAAGTAATCTGTTTCAGGGCGGAGTGAAATTCTCCACCGGTGGTAAAGTCCACGAGCGCAAAGTATTTGTGCCGATTCGGTGAAATTCCGAAACCGACGGTATAGTCCGGATGAAAGAATCAGAAATGCTTGACCGCAAATCCTTTATTTAAGCGGTACGACACTTTTGAGATAAGGTAAAGCCCCGAAAATACGGGGCTTTTATTTTTTGGCGAACAGCTGAAAGTCACCTTTGGAGCAGATATAGAAAGGATGATTTTTATGCAGACACAAACAACAAATCCAAGCGGAAACAAGGCACATATCGTATTCGATGTGAGAAAGCTCGTTTTCACGGCGCTCCTTGCGGCTATTTCTTCGGTGCTGATGCTGTTCAGTATCAAGGTACCGCTGATGCCGAGTTTTATCTCGTTTGATTTTTCGGATTTCCCGGCGGTAATGGCTTCGCTCACAATGGGTCCCATAGCAGGCGTTTTCGTATGCCTTGTAAAGAATATCATCAACCTGTTTTCGAGTATGACAGGCGGTGTAGGAGAGCTTTCAAACTTTATTCTTAGCTGTTGCCTTGTCATACCGGCAGGCATTATAGGAAGAAAGATAAATACTTACAAAGGCGCTGTAATCGGCTGTGTTGTCGGAAGCGTTGTAATGGCTCTGCTCAGCATAGTATCCAACTATTTCCTTGTATATCCGATATACGAGAATATTATGCCTATCGAGGCAATCATCAATATGTACAAGGAGATAAACCCGAATGTAAACGGCCTTCTTGAATGCCTTATCGTGTTCAACTGCCCGTTCACACTGATAAAGGGTCTTGTTGCGTCGGTGCTGTGTATGCCGCTTTATAAGGTGTTAAGACCGGTGTTCAACTCATATTACAGAAAGTGATTACAGACTGATAAATCGGCGTGAAGCCGTTAAGAAAGCCCTGTGATGCGGTTGCGTCACAGGGCATTTTCGTATGTAGGGTACATTATTCCTCGTTTATTGCGTTATGGATAAACCTGCATATTGGGTACAGTGAGCGGAAGCCTTCAAGAATGAGCGGTTGCAGTTCCTTAGTGAAAACCGTTTCATTTTCGTATGTAAAGCTTGCAGTACAGCTTATGGATTTTCGGTTGTACCAGCCGTCAAGCAGGGGAGAAACCTCGCCTTTTTTCCGCTTGTAGAAGTCGCCCTCAAGGGTGAAAATTTTCTGCTTGTCAAATGCACGGACAAGCCCGGAAAATGTTTTGGGGTCGGAATCTATCGCATTTCTGAGCCTTTGCATTGAGCCTGCTGAGGCGCTCCACATACTCATTCCGTAGCCCCAGCCCTCGCAGGAAAGTTCAAAGTAGAACGCAGGTGCGACCCACCAGTCCTTGCGTGTTTCCTTGAAAGTAAACCAGTAGTTATCACGGTACGGGTAAGCGTGAGGGAAACGTGCGTCCTTTACTATCCTTGAAACAGAGCTTACGGTTTCATAGCCTATCTCACTGTAAAAATCGCAGAAAAGCTCATCACAGAGCGATTTCATGGGCTTTGCGAGATTTTGCCTGTATTCATCTTTATGACTTTCGTACCAGTTTTTATCATTATTCAGCCGTATTCCCCACAGGAAATCTATAGCCGATCTGTCAAAACCTTCAAACATAATATTAATCCTTTCATATTGTTTCAAAGTATATTTTACACTGTTTACGGGCAAAATGCAAGTGGTAATAAACGGACGTAAAGGGCATACAATTATTGTGAAATACATTGTTAAACGGCTTAGCAATGCGAAAGGTGATAATATGAAACGTAATAATAAATGGCTTGATCTTGTACTTTATATACTGTCGGCGGAGGTTATCGGAATGTCATCGGGACTGCTTGCAGGCAGTTTTAATGAATTCTTCCAAAAGTATAACAAACCGCCGTTAATGCCGCCGTCGTGGGTGTTCCCTGTGGTGTGGGTGATACTGTATGCGGTAATGGGGGTATCGGCGCATCTGATACATTACAGTGATGCGGCGGTGAGTGTGAAAAGAAAATTGCTGACGATATACTGGGTTCAGCTGATAGTGAATTTCCTGTGGAGCATAATATTCGTGCGGTTTGAACTATTGTGGCTTGCTGTGGCGGATATAGTGCTTCTGCTTGTTCTGATAGGGATAATGATACTCGGATTCGGAAAAGTAAATCGCATTGCAGGCGATATAAACATACCGTATTTTCTGTGGGTGGCATTTGCGACTTATCTTAACGTGGCGACAATATTTGTAAATTGACAGTGTTGTGCAATGCACAATAACATCGCTGTGAATCAGCATTATTATGCGAAAAATTTGAAATGAGCAAGTAGCATCAATTTGTCACATATTGATGCTTTTTGCTGTGTATGAATATATTTATAACAGAACATCACAACGGTTAAGAATTGTGCAGATTTGTAATTATAGAGAAATAAAAAAGAAATCGTAAAAGTAAAAAAATACAAAAATGCAAATTTATATAACGTGGTTTTGCACAATTGAAAACTGTTAAATTGTGCAAAAGAGAGAAAAAACGGGGAATATCAAAAATAACTCAAAAACAACGTTGGATTTTTAATGTTTGTACGATATTATATATAGAGAGAACATTTTAAAGTACTCAATTTCTTTAACGATAACATTACAAAAAAATGTAATAATATTATCATATGTTCCAAACTTATCCATAAAAAAATTAACAGCCAACCTTTTTAGAAATATGTGGAATAGAATTTGCAAACTGCAAACTATGTATATATACTTGAAAACGAGTTATATAAATATCAAAGCACAGGAAAAGAGGTAAAAGTATGAGAGTCAAAAGAATTGCAGCGGCGCTGTTGGCGTTTGCAATTACGGTAGGTATTGCCGGAAACGCTTACGCCGAGAACACCGGACAGGCTATGACTGCCGAAATCGAAACAGCCGTCAGCGACAAGGTACAAGCGGAAGCTGAAGTTTCAATTCCGGAGCCTGAGCAGGAATCGGAAAGTAAAATTGTCAGGACCGAGCTGACAGAGCAGAATCTGCCCGATGTGATCGACGCTGAAACAGCGATTGCAGACGGCTATGTGGCGAGGCTCAACAGTGAGGAGCAGTCGCTGAGCGAGGTCGTACTTGAAAAAGACGACGGAACGAGGGCACTGTATCTTTTCAGCGAGAATGTCAAGTACATTGACGAAAATGGCGATGTCGCTGACAAGTCGAACAATGCCGTAAGAAAAGGCAGAGCATTTGTAAACGAGGGTAACGATGTAGAGATTATTCTCCCTGCAACGCTGACGGCGGGTATAGCGGTACACAGCGATGAGTTGAATATAACGATGAAACCGCTTACGGACAGTATCGGTAGGTCGCTGTCAACAGCTGTACAGACCGAAGAAGATACAGTGTTATACAGTGATGTGTTTGACAGCAGTACTGATATTGAATATACTTATACATACAGCGGTGTAAAAGAGAATATCATATTAGAAAGCTATAACGGAAAGAACTCGTTTGACTATGAGGTGACCACGGGCGGTCTTACTCTGTATGAAGATAAAGGCACTTTACTGCTGGCAGACGAAAACGGTGAAGTAAAGGCTACGCTCGGTGAGGTCATAGTATTCTCAGCGGATAACAAGAACAACACATTCGGTAAGTATACAATAAAAGAGCTTGAGAAGAACAGCAGATATAAGGTAACGGTAAGTGTTGACAGAGAATATCTTACCGATCTTAAGACAAAGTACCCGGTTAAAATCGATCCAAATTTAAATACGATTGATTATAATATAGTTGTTCATGATATGCAGGTGTTCAAAGGTAAGGACGGCAAGGGTACAAGTGAAACCTCTGCCGGATATTCCGGTGTTTCGAGAGTCGGATGGACTGACTGGGGTGCGTGCAGGACGTTGGTGAAACTGAGCAATTTTAGTTTTGCTACATATAAAATTTCTAATTCATGGCAAATTAAAAGTGCTAATATTGAACTGAGGGATCTTATGTGTCAGGGAGGTTCAGGAGTTCCTATTTCATGCGGACAGTTTAACGGCAATTTCTGGACGGAAAAGGATACGAGAACATGGAACGGACTTGACGCAGGCAATTCTTCATTAAGCGCACCAGTAAGTGTTACATACGGCAAAGGAAATAGTAAAAGAAATTTAGCTGATAAAAATCAATGGTATAAATGGAATATCACCAATATTGTTAAAAAATGGGTCACAGATTCAAGTTTAAAACAGAAAGGCTTGCAATTCAGATCTTATAATTCTTTTTTCGAAGAAAGTTCGTCATATGCAGAATATATGAAAACGTTCAGCTCTATGCAAGGAAACGCAAATTATAAACCTTATATTGAAATAAATTATATAAATAAGGGTGCATTGCTATATGGTATTGAAAGCAAAGACTATAATTGCGAAAAGCCTTTAAACGGAACACGCTCAATATTAAGTAAATATTCTTATAACACTACAGCAATGAGAATGGTTTCTGTTAATGCAACTGATGTCGTAAAAAAATTGGAAAGTAATAAAAGTAATAACATATTTTTCTTTTTCTCTCATGGTAAGTATAAAAATAATATGTCAGCAATGGTTACATGTACTGCCGACGAATTAACGCCAAATTCTTTTGCAAATGTAAAAGATTTGTCGCATGTAAAAGTTGCCTTGCTTGTCGGCTGTAATACAACAAAGGCAGATAATAATATTCCATCAAAAATGGTCAGTTTAGGTACAAAATATTCAGTTGGATTTGATGTAAATATTTATGCAGATGAAGCAGAAAATTTTGTAATTGATTTTTTTGACTACTATGCGAATAAAGGCTATACAACGCATAATGCAACAAATATTGCTGCTAAAAAATTATCTCTTACTGAAGCCAGTTCATATAAAGCAGGCAAAAATGTTTTATATAGTGAATATGGAAACAAAAATCAAAAATTTATAAGTTAGGAGGAAGAAGCATGAAGAAAGTGATAGGCTGCTTATTGATCGTGTGTTTATTTTTAACCGGATGCAGTAATTTTGATGATAATTCAAAAACTGATGAATTTAAATATGATAAAGATACTTTTGATTCAAAATACGATTTGATTTTTTTGTCATATTTTGATTTTGACACAGAATATGAATGCCTTAAGAACAAGGTCGATCTTGTTTGTGAGCCAACAGACAGCTATAAGGATAAAAATAACGACCTAACACAAATAAATGTAAACGGGGTGACCCACAAGGTCAAAAGAGAAAATAAGTCTTATTACAGCGGTGAATATCTGACAAGCTTTTACGACCGACACTATACCGCATATTTTACATCGCTTATTGATGACCCGATTTCATCTATTTATGTTGATGATATCGGAAATATTATAATCATAGATTATAATACAAGTAATGACAGCGATGACCAACCGGTCGATATTGGATATGACGGCAGAAAGAAAAAGGCAGAGGAATACCTTTCTCAATTTTTTGACCCAAAGAAATATAAATTTGACGGTTCTGAGGGTAACAATTTTATATTCTCATATTTTTCAGGCGATATCCCGACATATGACAGTATATGTATCAGTATGCTTGATGACGGTTCACTTAATATTATAAGGCATTTTTACAACGATAGATTTGATGAAAACAGTTACAAAGCTTTTGACAATGTCAGTGCTATTGACAAATACGCACAAGAAGTATTACTTAATGAGTTAGAGGGCACCGGCATAAAGGTCAATTACTTTGAAAAGCCTGTTATCAGTGGGTATAAAGGAGAAACTGTGTTACTGATTATATGTGAACTGCAAAAAAACAACAAATTTTCTGAAGATTATTATTCTCTTGTTCAGGGTGGTATTATAGTGAAACCTAAATAAACTCTGTTTGAGATTCTAAGGGCTGAATTGTTGGTATATTGATCGTTGATTAAATAAGTAAAGACACAGCCGCGGTTTAAAGCCGCAGCGAGTGTCTTATACGAAATGAGAAAGTAAGGGGTGAGTATGAAAAAATATGCGGTAATTATGATTGCTCTGCTTATAATGCTGATCGGCGGTTGCAGTGCCGGCAATAAATCGCTTGCTGACGGCTCGTCTGAAAACAGCGTTATATATAACAGCAGTGCGTCCGAAGACGATGTTAAGTATACTTATGTCTGCGCTCAGTACATATATTACAACACAGCCGATGAATTGATGAAAGCGTGCGATATAGTAATGTCGGGCAAGGTTACGGGAATTTCATTTACGGTAAGGGATGGCAGAACGAATGACGAGGTTACCGGGAATACGTCTGAAAGCGACAAGGAAATCTGTACGGTTTATACGGTCGAAAAGGAATCTGCATATAAAAATACAGTCGGTAACGAATCAGACAGTATTGACATTTATGTTAACGGCGGTTTTAAGGATAAATACATTGACGAACAGCTAAAGGCGCTCGGTGGCAGCAGAACGATAACCGTTTATAACAGACCTGAGATTGAAATCGGTAAATCATATTTATTCTTATTGCGCATCCGTGATAACAAAGAGGCGTTTTTAGTAACACCGGAGCAGGGATTTATTGATATTGAAAAAGAACGTAACAACAGCACGGTTGATGATTTCTCGGTAAATGAAATAATCAACAAGTATTTCTTTACAGAAAACAACACGGACAGCTAAAGCGAATAACCGAATCATATAGGTAAATTGTAAAAGGAGAAAAATATGAAAAAGTTAAATTTAGTGATTATTGTTACTGTGTTCACTATGATATTATTTTGCTCTTGTGCTCAAAACAATGATGTTATGGCATCTGTAAACGGAATTGACATAAAGAGATCCGATTATGAAATGCGGCTGAAAAGCAATGAAATTATGGCAGAGCTTATGACTGAGGACATAAATAATTCCGATTTCACAAGCGAAGAAAAAAATGCCAAGATAATGGAGATAAAAGAAAAGTGCTCAACAGATAAAGAAACAATAATAAACAGTATGATAGAAACCGCTTTTATTGATTCTAAATATGATTCTATTACGCATGAGCAGGCAAAAAGTGAAATAGAAAAGCAAATGTCAAACCTTGACGATTATGCCGTTGAATATCCTCAGGTAGCCGCAAACGGTAAAATTATGGACGAGTATATCAAACGAATGGGAATCACAAAAGAAGAATATTTAGATTTAGCCGCAGACAGCTATACTTCATACGTTAATAAGCAAAAAGCAAAAGAAGAGTTTGCAAAAGAAAAAGATATCAGTGACGATGTTCTTGACAAAGAGTTTGAATCATATATCAAGCAGGAAATATCCAAAACCCTTGCTGTGTACTATAAGTAAGCAAAAAAAATTTTATTATTACAGAAAGCCACGCTGAACTCCGGATTCGAATTACTGAACAAAGAAATATCTGCGTTTTTTCATTTTACTATAATTATAAGTACAAAAATAATTTCTTGAAAAAGCAGACAAACAGAGACACTCGGTTGTAATTAACGTCGGTGAATATAAAGTAAGGCACAGCCACAGCGGAAAAGCTGCGGCAGGTGTCTTTTGTAATATCGTTGACAGGAGTTGTCTGCGTTGTATTAACAGCGGCAACAGGTCACGATTACGGTAATGTATCAAAACGGCTGACAGGTTCGGAAGGTCAGCCGTTTTTCGTGATAAAACGTTTGTTGAAATTCCGTGCTGTTTGTGGTATACTTAATCTGTATTAAATTCTGATATTCAGAATGTGGAGAACGGAGAAGAAAATATGGCGGAAACTACGATAGAAACGGCGGTTCAGGCACTTATTGATTATGCTGTGGCAAAGTCGCTCATTACGGAAGACGATGAGATATGCGTCAGAAATTATCTGATGGATATGCTGAAGCTGGAAAAATGGGAAAAACCGTCTGTGAAGGAGTACGGCTCGGTTGACGAGATACTTGACGAGATAGTGGATTTTGCTGTGGAAAAGGAGATCATTCCGCAATCGAATGCGTGGAGGGATCTTTTTGACACACGCATAATGGGCGTGTTCACAGGAATGCCTCACGAGGTGAACGCAAAGTTCAGGGAGAAGTATGCAAAGAGTCCGAAGGAGGCTACCGATTGGTATTATGCTTACAGCGAGGATACCAATTATGTAAGAAAAGGAAGAATAGCAAAGGATATACGCTGGAAGTACGACAGTGAATACGGACAGCTTGATATTACGATAAACCGCTCAAAGCCCGAAAAAGATCCGAGAGATATTGCGGCGGCAAGAAATGCTGCGAAGGTTTCTTATCCGGCTTGTATGCTTTGTATGGAAAATACGGGATTTGCAGGTACGCTTACACATCCTGCAAGACAGAATCTGCGACCGATACCTATGACGATACACGGTGATAAATGGGGATTTCAGTATTCGCCTTACGGATATTACAACGAGCATTGCATAGTCTTTAACAGCGAGCATATACCGATGAAGATTGACGCAGAGGTTTTCGGCAAGCTGTTTGATATAACGGATATGTTACCCCACTATTTTGTCGGCTCGAATGCCGATCTGCCCATAGTCGGAGGCTCTATTCTTTCACACGAGCATTTTCAGGGCGGTCATTATACGTTTGCAATGGAGAACGCACCGATAGAATATGAGTTTGCTATGAGCGGCTTTGACAGCGTAAAGGCAGGTATTGTAAAGTGGCCGATGTCAGTTATAAGGCTCAGCGGCAAGGACAGGGCAGAGCTTGAAAGGGCTTGCGACAAGATACTTGTTGCGTGGAGGGCATACAGCGATGAAAGCGTAGGTATATACGCATTTACCGACGGCGTTCCGCATAATACTGTCACTCCTATCGCAAGGCGGCACGGCGATGAATATGAATGCGACCTTGTACTTAGAAATAATATAACGAGCGAGGAACGGCCGCTTGGCATATTCCACCCGAATCCTTCGCTCCATCACATAAAGAAAGAAAATATCGGTCTTATCGAGGTTATGGGTCTTGCAGTGCTTCCTGCAAGGCTGGCAAACGAGATAAAAGCACTCGGTGATGCGCTTGTAAACAAGACTGATCTTTCGGGCGATGAAAAGCTGTCGGGTCACGCACAGTGGATGAACGGGCTGTACGCAAAGTACCCTGCTGTGAATGCCGATGATGCGGAAAATATCATTAAGCGTGAGATTGGCGCAGTATTTGAGCAGGTACTGCTTGACGCAGGCGTTTATAAACGCAATGACGAGGGTAAAGCTGCATTTTTAAGGTTTATTGACAGTGTGAAGTAAAGATTGAATTGCTGTCCGGTGTAAAAACCGGGCAGTTCAGGCTGTCGAAAAACCTATATAATTTTTAAAAATGGGTGTTTAGCGTTGCTTGCTATGTTGGTTCTGCATCTTGCAAAACTTTTGGCAAGCAACCAAAGCATCCTTGCTTTGGGGCGGAGCCCCCGACAGGGTCTAGGGGCGGTAGCCCCAGTAAAATCCCCCTTTCCCGGGGAAAGGGGGCAGGGGGATAGGGGTAGTGAGTTAGAAGTTTGTTTCAAAAACATACTTTTTCTACAATCTGTGCTGTCCGGTGTAAAAACCGGGCAGTTTTATTTGCTGTATTGTTACAATTGCTTAGTGTAAAATTCACAATTTTGATTTCAGCTTTATAACAAACATAATATAAATTGATTTAAACGGTTGATTTCAGAAACGAAATGTGGTATACTTTTATTTAAATAAGTATATCCGGAGGTCAGAAAACAAAAAGTCTGCGGATATAAAGGAGGGAGATTACTATGTTGAATATAAAGCACAGAACAGAGATAATTTCAGTGATAGCGGCTTTATGCATAGCGATCTTTGTGGTAATGGCGTCTTTGTTTATGGCAAATACCATATCTGCACTTGACGGAGAGGTCAACAATTATATAGACAGAGCGGCTTCTCAGAAATGTGACATAGTGGAAAGCGCAATAAGGAACGATGTCAATACGGTAAAGAATTTTGCCGCCTGCGCAAGTAATTATAAGAATACCGATGAGAATCTTGTTATCAAGATGATAAAGGACCTTGAGAACAGCTGTTCAACGATAGACGCATTTATAATCGCCGATGAGAACGGCGATGTTATAACAAGCAAAAACATAAGCAAGAACATATCCGCCCGTGAATATTATAAACGGGCTATGAACGGCGAGGTGTATATTTCAAAGGCGATATACAGCGAGCCTGACGAAAAAATGGTAAATGCAATTGCTGCACCGATCTATGGCGATTACAAGCGTATTGTGGGCATGGTTGCGGGAATATGCGACACAAGGAGTTATAACAATCTGATTGATATGTCATTCGGCGGTAAAGAAAACGACAGTAACGGATATGTGCTTAATTCTGACGGTGAAGTGATAATGTCCGGTGAAAATGCGCTCGGTGACTATGTTCCTATGGGAGATTTGTTCTTCTCGTCCGATATTCTTGCAGGGGTGGAAGAAAGCGTAAGAAATGCCGTCAAGGATAACTTTGCAAAGGTCGGAGGAAGCGGTATTGTAAAAAGCGTCTGCAAGGGCGAAAAGTATGTAGCGTATTACAGCGGTATGTCGGGCTTTGATGATCTGCACTATCTGCTGATATTCAAAGAGAATGTTGTAGCGGCAGAGCAGAATCATTACGCAATGATAAACATATTGATGTACGCATTCTTTGTGCTGATACTGATTATTGTAATTACGGCATACATAGTGATAGTCAGAGTATCGTTCCGAAGGCTCACCAAGGCCAACGAGGAGGTCAGCAGGATAGCGTATACTGATAGCATAACCGGTTACGGTACATGGGATAAGTTTGTGCTTGACGCTAAAAGTCTGCTAAGTCACGAATACCGCAGATATGCGCTTGTCAGCTTCGATATTGACAAGTTCAAGGCTATCAACGATATGTACGGTCACGATGAGGGCAACAGGATACTTAAGCTGATTGCCGATACTGTAAACAGAAATCTTCAGGACGGCGAGACCTTCTCAAGAATAAACTCGGACAATTATTATATACTTATGCTTTATCGCAGTGACAGTGATACCGCAAGACGTATAGGCAGTCTGATACAGGCTATCGAATACGAAATAACCGAGTTTGTGCCTGTGCTTTCATTCGGTATTTACAGGATAACTGACAAGAGCGTGTCCATAAGACGTATGGGCGACCTTGCGGATATAGCAAAGCGTACCGTAAAGTACGGCGACGACAGTGCATATACGTTCTACAGCGAGAGTATGCTTGAAAAGATGCGTGAGGAAAAACGCATTGAAAACGAGATGCAGACAGCGCTTGATATGCATGAATTCAGCGTTTTCTATCAGCCTAAGGTTTCTCTTGACGGCAAGGTTAATCTTACGGGTGCGGAGGCTCTTGTAAGGTGGATAAAGGACGGCACGGTCATTTCTCCAGGAAAATTCATACCGCTGTTTGAAAAGAACAGATTTATTGTCAAGCTGGATTATTACATTATGGATCAGGTATGCCAGAAGATCAAGCAGTGGGAGAACTATTATCCGCATCTGCTTATATCGGTCAATATGTCAAGAGCACATCTGAGAGATCCGCAGTTTGTCGAAAAGCTGAATGATATATGTTTATCTCACGGCGTTTCAACGTCAAGCATTGAAATTGAGATAACGGAGAGTGCGGCTTATGAGTCGCTCGATGTGCTTACGGCTGTGTTCAAGCAACTCAAGGATTACGGATTCCATATTTCAATCGATGATTTCGGCTCGGGATATTCTTCGCTCAATATGCTGAAAGATCTTCCTGCCGATGTGCTGAAAATTGACAGAGCATTCCTTGCGGAATCAAACAGCAACAAGAGAGCCAACGATATACTGGGTTATGTTATCAGAATGGCAGGCTCGCTTGGTATGCATACAATATGCGAGGGTATCGAAACCGATGAGCAGGCAAAGCTGCTCGGCGGTCTTGGCTGTGAGATGGCACAGGGTTTCTACTTTGCAAAGCCTATGCCGAGTGATTCCTTTGAAGAAATTCTTAGGGGCAACAGTAAGACTATCAATATTCCGAGTAATGATCCTGAGGAGGATAAATGAGCATTTCAAATGAGTCTTTGCCGATAATTGCAGGCATTATTACCAATACGGCAAGGTCAATGACTACGGTAATGCAGTATATCTATACTGTGTCCGACAGCGATTTTTACAATATCAATATAAAAGACGTTTTTCGTATCGCACTGATGGACGTTACCGAAACATCACGGCTTGAAAATCTCGGAATCAGGATAAAGACGCCGGAAAATGACGCAATGTTTGAAACGGCTGAGTTCGGCAGGGTACAGCATCTTATTATGTACAGCCTTGCGGTAAGGCTGCCGTTTATCGCACGTCAGACGGAAGATTTTCCGCTGTCGGATAAACAGCTTAAACAGGTGTACGAGCTGATGATAAAGAACGGTGCGGATAATTTCGGAGAGATTATCTATGAAAGCTATGAGGGCAATTTTAAAGTCAGAAAGCAGAAAAATCCTTTGCCGTCATATTCATCGGACTGGTTCAGACGTTATGTTTACACATATATGCCGAAGTTCGGTGAGATAAATAACCGTAACCTTTATTTCCTCGGCTGTGTTGAGGCTATGTTTCCGCTGTATTATTCGGCGATGACGGCACAGCTTAAAAAGGTCATGTTCCTGCTTGATAAGTGAATTCAAATCAAATCCCACAAACGTTTTAAGGCGGTTGTGGGATTTTGTTGATCGGAAATCAATTACCGGATTTTATTGCAGCAACTGCAACAATGCAAAGGAGGATAATATGAGAGAGATTGAAACAAAAAGGCTGTTACTCAGGAAACTGCGAAAAGATGACGCAGAGAGTATTTTCAGAAATTGGGCAAGTGACAGCGAGGTTGCAAAATATGTCACATGGAATGCTCATAAGGATATAAACGAAACCAAGGCGATTCTTGATATGTGGCTTGCGGAATATGATAATGACAATTGTTACCGTTACGGCATTGAGAATAAGGCTGACGGTGAGCTTATAGGAATGATAGATGTGGTCGGTTATCATCACGGAAATCCCGTGATAGGATATTGCTCTTGCCGCAGATACTGGGGCAACGGATATATGACCGAGGCTCTGGGCGCTGTTATGAAAGAGCTTGCGGAGGACGGATTTGATACATTTGTTATCGAAGCAGTTGAAGAAAATGTTGCAAGCAACAAGGTTATTTTAAAGAACGGATTTCAGCTTGTTGACAAAAGAGATGACAGAATATCGGAAATGAAACCGCAGGTCGTTACGATAAATTCGTACAGGTATTATGTTGAAAAATAGATACAACAACAGCCGCCCGAATGGGTGGCTGTTTTTTATCGGTGCGGTTTTATGAGATAATATCTATATTATACTCGATTTTCATGCGTTTTTCATTTAATTTTATCAGACACCCACCGTAGCTTTTCCACTGTGGGTGCGACTTTTGTATTCATTCATTATTTCACGGCGGACAATAACGCAATATAATCATCCTCACTGCCGTCATCTGCCTTATACGTTCTCTTTTCGGCATAAACAGGTATTATACTGCCGTCCTTTGTTTTTGCGTAAGTAAGTATCATATCGTTTTCAACTGTATACTCTGTTTTCAGAAGCTCATTGTGTGTCGGGCAATAATCATTATCCTCGCTGTCTTGTTGTACACCCGGCTGAACGGCGTAAACACCGTCGTTTGCCGCCATTTTCTTCTTGGCATCATCATACGGCAGGATATTTACCGTACCTGTTTTCTTGACATACGGTGCTATTCCTTCAACCGTTATATAAGTATCGCAGCCGTTATAATCGATAGTGACGGTCTTGCAGAACATATCGTTATAATCGAGTATCTTCTCTTCTGTCGTTGAGGCCTTTTTCGTTTTTGCTGTATATCTTATAGTTGGATAGAATGCTTTATCTTCATTTATCTCATACGTTTCAAAAGAGCTTTCCTCATATCCTTCGCCGAAAACAGACGAGTGATTTTTGATATACTCCGCAAACTCACTCTTTATCTTTCCGAGCTGTTCATCGGTAACATAAAGCGAATCCGTCCGATTTTTACGGTGTTCAAGCGCCAATGCATACAGCGTTTCCGACGGATATATTCCGGCTATATCCGTCACGGAATTATCATCTGTGCTGAACGACTGTATACGCATAACAAGTTTGCCCTTGTCGTCTACCCATATGCAGATATCCGGAGATGAAAGCCCCCCGCCGTAAGCGACCTTATACAATTTATTTCTTATGTCATACCATACGCTCTCACCGTACAGATAATCAACATCGGGATAATCCTTGCATGTAAAGAATGCTTTATCGACCTGCTTTATTCCGTCCTCACTGTACAGCTCAATCTTACCGTTTTCGTCAAAGCTGTATGTATCAAGCTGAGTTACCGATGCAAGATTGTCTATCGTGTATCTGTTGCTCAAGTCCCCCGGTGAACCAAGACCGACAGAAAATTTATCATATTGAACCTTGATGAAATCTCTTGCGAACATTGTTTTTTCGTTAATTCCGTTTGAGGTTGAATAATCGCTGTGTGACGATGTGTTGCTGTTTCCGCTGAAAAATGCGCTGAGATATTCTGAACCTCCGAGCGCTATCATTGCGGCGGTCGCTACTGCGACAAGACAGAAGCAGGCGGCTGAAATGCCGAGAAAAGCGGAATTCAGATACCACTTGCTTTTGTGCTGCGTTTCGTCAAGTGCGTCGGAAATATATTTTTCATTTATGCCACCTAATGCAGTAAAAAGCGGGAATGCTTTATGCTCGTTCATGATTATTCTCCTTTCTGAATGTATACATCTTTATCCGAAAGATATTTTCGGAGTTTGGTTCGTGTGCGGTTTAAAATAGATGTTGTATTGGTTTCGGTAATTGCTAATCTCTCTGAAATATCGGCTATACTGTAGCAGGCAAAATAACGTAAGACGAAAATTTTGCGTGTACGCTCGTCAAGCTGAGCTAAAAATGTGTTGAGAACGGATTTAAGCTCATTGTTTTCTGCCGATTTTTCTGTGTTGTCCGTTGCCGGAATACATTCTTCAAGTTCTGACAGCAGTGCATCGGTTTCGCCACAGCGCTTGGAGCGAGTGTTATAACGAAGCTTGTCAAGGGAAAGATTGCGGACGATTTTAGCCACATAAGCACAAAGACTGCGTGGTTTTTCCGGCGGTATTGTGTTCCATACTTTCATATATGTATCGTTTGTGACTTCTTCGCTGTCGCTTCTGTTGCCGAGGACATTGTATGAAATTGATGAACACAGTCCGCCGTATTTTTCGGACAGGAGTTTTAGTGCCTGTTCATTGCGGCTTTCAAGCAGGGTGGTGATATTCTTGTCGGATATATTCATATTCACTCTCCTTTTTCTCTCTTTATATATTAAGACGATATTTTTCCGTAAATGTCACAGGGTATTGCAAAAAAAGCCGTCCGTGTGGGCGGCTTTTTTTATAAGCGTTTGTTAAGAATAGCTTCGTGCGGCTCATATCCGCTTGATACTATTGGGTTCTTTTGCGCAAGAGGAAACCGAGAAGCGAGAAGATGAGGAACATTCCGAGGTTAGCAACTACTACGCTTGCGCCTGCAGGGAAATTGTCGGCATAGTAGGTTATCGCTATACCGATAATGTAGCTGACGCAGGAAACAACCGCAGAGCAGATTGTGACACTGCGGAAGCTCCTGAATACTCTCATTGAGGTCAGCGCAGGGAATATTATAAGGCTTGAAATAAGCAGCGCACCCATAATCCGCATTCCCACTACAATAGTAAGGGCGGTGAGGAGCGCAATTATCGTGTTGTATACACCCGACTTTACGCCTGTCGCCTTGGAGAAATTCTCGTCAAAGGTCACGGCGAAAATCTTGTTGTAGAATAAGACGAACATTACGATGACAATAACCGAGCAGATTATGCTGAGCACAAGATCGTCGTTGCTTATCGCCATAATACTGCCGAACATATAGCTGTTCATATCCGTTGCACTGTTAGTCTGCGATATGACGATAGCGCCTATCGCAAGCGCACTGCTTGAAAGAAGGGCTATTGCGGCATCTCCTTTTATCTTGCCGTCAGAGCTTATTCTGAGCAGAATAAATGCGGCCACGATTACAACTGGGATAGATACCTGCAAAGGCGCTAAATTCAGTGCGGAGGCTATTGCAAGCGCACCGAAGCCGACGTGTGATAATCCGTCGCCTATCATAGAAAAACGTTTTAATACAAGGCTTACACCAAGAAGTGCGGCGCACAGCGAAACAAGAAGTCCGACTACAAGCGCACGCAGAAGAAATCCGTATTGAAAAATCTCAAGCATTTTAACGAGCCTCCTTTGAGCCTGTGTGATGGTCGCAGGTGCAATGACAGTCACAGGTACTCATTGCGTGGAATATATCGGTACTGCGGTACTCGGCGGTAGTTCCGAAGAAGTATGCGCCGCTCTCCATATGGAGTATCTTTGTACCGTATTTCAGTGCGCCCTGCAGATCGTGGGAGATCATTATAATCGTTATGCCCTGCTCACGATTCAGCCTGCTTATTATCTCATACATTTCAGCGGTAACCATAGGGTCAAGTCCGGAAACGGGCTCATCGAGGAGAAGCAGTTTTCCTGTCGCACAAAGCGCACGGGCAAGCAGTACACGCTGTTGCTGACCGCCCGACAGATTGCGGTAGCTGCGGTGGGCAATGCCGGTTATGCCGAGAAGCTCTATGTTGTCATCGCAGAGCTTCTTGTCGGCTTTTGAATAAAAGGGGGAAAGCCCTTTTCTGCCAAGACAGCCCGAAAGCACTACCTCACGCACGGTAGCGGGGAAGTCCTTCTGTGCGGCGGTCTGCTGGGGAAGATAGCCTATCTCGGTCTGTTTAAGACCGTCACCGAAGATTATCTCTCCCGATAAAGCAGAGCGCAGTCCGAGAATGGTTTTCATAAGGGTGGATTTTCCGCTTCCGTTCTCGCCGACTATGCACAGATAATCGCCTGCGGAAACATTGAAGCTGAGATCCTTTACAACAGGCATTCCCTCGTAGCCTGCGGTAAGATTTTTACATTCTATAAGATATGACATTATTAATCCTCCTGTCAGCCGTTAAGGGTCAATTTAAGATTTTCAAGATTCTGTTTCATAAGATCGACATAGCTTACGTTGTTTTCAATATCCTGCTTTGAAACGTTGTGGCAGGAGTGAAGCATCAGCTTTGTCGCTCCTGTTTCATCGCACAGAGTATCCGCTATTTTGGTACTGCTGAATTCAAGATAGTAAACTGCGGGAATGTTGTTTTCCTTTATCGTTTTTGTCAGCTTTATCATCGTAGAAACGCCCGGCTCGGATTCATCGGAGCAGGCGGCAAATGCGGCACTGAATTCAAGACCGTATTCGTGCGCAAGATACCTGAACGGGAATTTGTCGGCTAAAACTATCGTCTTGTTCTTTGCATTGTCGACAGCCGACCTGTAAGCGTTATCAAGGTCGGAAAGCTGTTTTGCGTAGGCGTCCTTGTTTTTTGTGTAGGTCTGTTTATCCGACGGGTCAACCTTGCAGATTGCGTTATATACTGCCGAAAGCATAAGCTGAGCATTTTTGGGCGATGTCCATATATGCTCATCGGTTTCGTGTTCATGCTCATGCTCATGGTCATGGTCGTGGTCGTGGTCATGCTCGTCTTCGTCTTCCGAAAGGGTAGGAACATAATCAATCAGCTTTACTGCTGTGACATTTTCAGTATCGTTTGAATTTATCAGCTTTTCAGCCCACTGTTCGTTTTCGCCGCCGATGTAGAGAAATATGTCGCAGTTGCGTATTGCAATCATATCCTTGGCGGACGGCTCATAGTTATGAATCTCGCTTCCCGGAGGGAGAAGAATACTTATTTCGGCATTGTCGCCGGCTATCTGCCTTGCAAGGTCATACGGCGGAAATACGGTCGAGATGATTTTCAGCTTGCCGCTGTCGCTGTTTGAATAACCGCTTTCTGACGAGCAGGCACACAGGCTGAGAACCGTTGCCGCCGCTGTAATCACGGCAAGCAGTTTTCTTTTTAACTTCATTATATATCACTCTTTTCTTTTGCTGTCGGGGTCTTTTTGGCACATTCTCCGCAAATACCGTAAAAAACGGTGCGTGAGCTGTCTATTGTAAAATCGTGCATTTTCGAAATATGCGCCGCAATGTCTTTCAGGTGGTCGCATTCAAGATGAAACAGCCTTCCGCATTTAAGACATTTCATATGAAAATGATCGTGACATTGCTGTTCATCGTTATATTGATAGCAGGCGCTTTTTCCCTCGCTGAGAATGAATTTCCTGACGATATTCTGTTCGCAGAGCTTTTCAAGATAGCGGTATACGGTGGTTTTGCCGACCTGCTCCGCTTTCAGCGCATCGGCTATATCGTCTGCGGTAAGATGCTTTTTTGCGTTCTTTTTAATATAATCGAGTATCAGTTCACGCTGACGGGTATTGTATGACATATTTATCCCTCCGCAGTAATTACGAATGTTAAATTGAAAATGAAATTCATTTTCAAATCCTTTGATATTATACACTCATTAGCCGTGAATGTCAAGCGGCAACGCAAAGAATCTTGAAATTTCCTTTTAAATATGATAAAATAAGCTATATAGCCTATAGCGAGGTGTTAATATGGATAAAATCCGCATAACCAAAGACGAGAACGGTGCTGTTATTCTGCGTTTTGAAAAGCGTGAGGACTGTGAAAAGTACACGGTTTATTTCAGACGTGAAAACGGCAGATTCAAATTTCTTATAACCACAGAAAAAACGGCTGTCAGAGTGAACGCTGTCGAAGGGCTGTGCTATTTCAGGGTAACAGGACAGACAAGCGGCGGAAGAACGGTGAATATAGGCACTGTGGATACTTCTTCGCTTATGAAGCGTACCGGCTTTATTACTATGGGCTCTTATAATGTACAGAAGATAGTCGAAAGAAGCCCTAAGTTCACAGCCGATAACACTGTAAGAAAAATATCTCCGCTTGCGGCATTTTTCCCTGAAAAAATCGACAACAGTGATGCTCAAGTTGAGAGCAGGACGTTTGAATATATAAAAGAAAACCGCTCGGACTATTTTATTTTTGACTTTTACGGTACTGCGGTACACGGACTTGTCAAGACCGAAAATTCATTTCTGACGGGCGGTATTGACGGCAATGAAAAGCACGGCGAAAAACTGCCGAACATATTGCCCGAAGACGTTTATAAGCCGCTTGTCGATATTTTTGCAAAAGAGATATTAAAGCTGTATCCTGCGGAGAGAATCATTCTTGTAAGGACGATTTCTCCCGAATTCTACGCAATAGGCAGACAGGTCAGAAAAAGCACGCCGAAGAACAAGCTGAACGCATTCCTTGAGGATATTGAGAATCATTTTATCAAAAAGGTACACCCTGTTATAATAGACCTTTCAGGAAGATATTTCGGTGATTTGTCGTTGACCGGCGACGGAAAAGAGGCGGTGTTCAACCGTTTCTATTTTGCGGACTGCGAAAAGGCGCTTGATGAGATTACATCGGGAGAGCCGGGCAGAGTGTACAAGGAGCAGGATATTGATTCAAGGCTGGAACAGATACTGTGCTATTATGACAATGCGTGTGCAAGGGGACTGCTTACCGTTCTGCTTGACAGAAAAGAGCCTGCAGACGCACTTATGTTCCATACTTCAAGAGAATTTATTGCGGAGAACAGGGCTGAAATAAAGGACATAATCGAACAGCATTACTCAAGTATAACCGATATTTACAGATATTACGATTTCGGTGACAATATCGAGATGAAGAATGCGGTGAAGGTTATTGCGGCACTGGAAAGCAATACGCTGCAGAATGTGACTCACGGCGAGCTTATAAGACTTCTTGACAGGCAGTACAGGATAAAGCGTCCTATCGCAAACTTTGTTAGGGCTACGCTTGGCAGTGCACTGGGAAAAGAGGTAGATGTAAACGAGCAGAACCTGCGGTTTATGACAAGGGTCGCATACGAGCTGTGGAACGGCGGCGATCCTAAGGCAGTGCCTCAGAAGATAGATGAATATGAAAAGATACACAACTTCACATTGATAGATATGTGGGGTACGGGTGTTATAAAGAGAGCGCTTGCAAAGGCTACAACTATCAGAATGAATGTGGCGGTGAGCGGAGAGTCATTTGTATGGGCATTTGACAAGCCTCATTCTGTAGAGGAAAAGAGATTTGCCACTGCAGATAAGTCGGGCGCTAAGGCTTTGGAACAGCTTATGAGGACAACTGTGCAAAGGCTCACGGTAAGTCAGTCACGGTGGATAGCGATAGATATGGCGGACGTTATTGCGGATAACGCAAAATATAACGGCGAGGGATTTACTGTAGACAAGCAGTATGCAAATTCCGACCTTGCCGTTATTCTCGGAAAATCAGGACAACCGTTCACGCTTGATGCTCAAAAGGATAAGGAGCGTATTCTTGCCGCCTGCGATAAGCTGTCGCAGTTTGTGAAGCAGAAATACGGCAGTAATATAATTCTGTGCAAGGTGTCGCTCAATGACAAGGTAAGAGATTATGACGGAAAAATAAAGCCGCTTGTGACAGACAAGAAGAAATTCGCAAATGCAAAGGCACTGCTAAAGCTGTGCGAGGAGAGATTTGTCGAGAATACGGATTGCTATATACTTGATAACTCGAAGAATTATGTTTCTGATGAGAATTTTGCATCGGGCGGTGCGGGTATAGCAAGGTTCGAGGCAGATTTCTACTCGGCAACGGCAGAGTATGTGGATTATATCGTGCAGTACAGCCCTGTGCAGAAGTATTTTGACAAGCTGTAAACGGTACAGAAAAAACTAATATGAAACTGCCCCGTGAGCTTTCTCACGGGGCAGTGCAGTTTGTAGAAAAAGTATGTTTTTTCAAAAAAAGTGCTTGTTCTCAATCCCTATCCCCAAACCCCTTTCCCCGGGAAAGGGGCTATATTACTGGGGCTACCGCCCCTAGACCCTGTCGGGGGCTACGCCCCTGCGACCCCATTTTTATATAATCAAGAGGTTTATCGACAGTCTAAACTGCCCCGTGAGCTTTCTCACGGGGCAGTGCTGTATTCTGTATGAATTATGCTCAATCGTCAAGAGCCGAGTACATAACCTGCTTTAATGTTCTGAGCGGACGTATGCCGTTACCGCCGCAGACCTGTATAAAGTACATAAATGTAAGATTGTTTTCGGGATCGTTGCAGAAGTAGTTTCCAGTCCAGCCGTCCCAGCCGTATTCGCCTGTACTGCCGACAGTAGTTATTTCGGGACTTATGAGCGTTCTCATAAGTCCTCCGTAGCCATAACCGATACACGAATCCCAGTTGAACGTCTTTGCCTGTTCGGCGGTGATGATATTGTGCGATATAAGGTCAACTGCCTTGTGGCTGAGTATGCGGGTATCGCCGTATTTTCCGCCGTTCAACAGCATCTGAGCGAATTTTTCATAGTCGTTTACGGTGGAAACAAGTCCTGCACCGCCTATCTCGAATTCGGGACGCTTTGTGTACTTGTAAACAAGTCCTAAATGCTGCCAGTCGCACGGAGCGAGCTTTCCGTCTTCGCCTCTGATATAGATTTCTGCAAAGCGGTCACGCTTTTCGGCAGGCACATAGAAATCGGTATCGTTCATGCCGAGAGGTGTGAATATCTCGTCTTTCAGGAAGTCACCGAAACGCTTTTTGCTTACAACTTCAACTATCGCACCGAGAACATCGGCGCAGACGCTGTAGTTCCAGCAGGTGCCGGGCTGTGCGAACAGCGGTATTTTACCCATTTCGTTGCACATCTCAACGGTTGAATATGTGCCGTTTCCCGAAAACGCTCTTTCGTAGAATTTATCGAATAAATCAGCCATTTTATCGCCGGAGGGATTTACGTTTCTGTCGGGGTACATAAGTCCTGCGGTCATTGTAAGCAGGTCGATGATTTTGACTTCACGGTTTGCCGGAACAATGCCGTCTTTGGTTTCGACCTTCTGATCCTTAAAGCCATCAAGAAACCAGCTTACGTTGTCGGAAAGGTCAATAAGCCCTCTGTCATAGAGTATCATTGTCGCAACTGCGGTGATGGGCTTTGTCATACTGTAAAGACGGTATATCGTATTGTCGGATACCTTAAGATTACGGGCAACGTCAGCCATTCCGAAGCATTTATCGTATACTCGCTCTCCGTCCTTGATTATTCTTAAATGTCCGCCGGGAATCATTCCGCTGTCAACCTGCGACTGCATCATTTCATATAGGCGGTTTAATTTATTCTTGTTCATAGTAACTCCTGTTTGCCTTACGGCTGTTATTTCTGATTAATTGTAGCATATCCTACGTGGAAATGCAAAGTAAAAAGGAAAAGAAACAGCTTGTACGGCTGTTTCTCTATTAATTTACTTAATTTCGAGCGAATCTATAACGCCTGCTATAAGGTCGGGGAATGTGCCATCGTCTGTAGACTGGGTGAAGGAGAAACAATAAGCATCTTCGCCCGACTGGATCATATACTGTGTTATGGTGGTCTGCTTTGTTACCTGTGACACCATGCCTGTCAGCTGCATATAGATTGCCTTTTTGCCTGCTATTTCGGTGTGCTGAAAATCAACCAGCTTGAAGTCCTCCATAGTAGCCTTATATGTGGCGGTCATCTGCTCGGAGGTCACATCTTCGATAGGGCTGTTGGTCTTGCTGACTACAAGATTGAATTTATTCTCGTTGTATTCGTCCGTTGACGCAAACTGATATGCTATAGAGGCACTTGCAAGCTTCCAGTCCTCAGGCATTTTGAATGAAAGGTTGCCGTTTGCAAGGGAGAATTTGCCGTCCTTTACATATTCGTAAGTGACGGTCGATTCGGTGCTGTTTTCGCCGCTTTTATTCTCGTCACTGCTCTTGGTATCCTCTGAACTGCTGTCGGTTTTGCTTTCGCTGTTGACAGCCTCCGATGATGTGGCGGAGGATTCCGAAACGGACGTTGTGTCACCAACATTACCAGTTGATGCATCAGATGAGGTCGGGGACGAACTGCAGGCGGTGAGCGCCGCTGTGCAGGAGAGTATCAGAGATACGGCAATGAGCTTTATATAAGTTGATTTCATACTGAAATTCCTTTCGATAATCAAATAGTCAGCCGATAGGCTTTATAAATGATATTTTAGCACATAAGGCGTAAAAAGTCAATTTCTAACCTTTATAAAAGGCGATTGTGAAAGAAATTTCATTTATTGTTCGTATTGTTCCAAAACCCAAGCAAGTTTCATAGAATATAACAAAAACATATTGCGGAGGTTAAGCTATGGAAAAATGTACATTCAGCACGGTTACGCAGAAATATCTTGACAGCTATGCAGGCATACTTGATACTATGACGGGAACGATGAACTGCGCAAAGGAAAATGACAGTATTTCTTATAATTTCATCGTGAAAATGATACCGCATCATCAGGCGGCAATACGAATCTCGGAGGAGCTGCTGAGATATACGACCTGCATTGCGCTACAGAATATCGCAACGGAAATTGTTGTGACGCAGACAAAAGAAACGGAAGAAATGAGAAAAATGCTCTGCGGATGCGCAGGATACCGTAATGACGGTCAATCGCTGTGCGGATACAGGCGGCAGTACGGCATTATTGTTACGAATATGTTCAGCCGTATGAGGTCTGCTTGCCCGGATAACGATATAAATATAAGCTACATAAGGCAGATGATACCGCATCACGAGGGCGGTATTGCGATGTGCAGAAATGCGTTGAGATTCAGCATCTGTCCTCAGTTAAGAGCAATACTAAAAGAAGCTGTCAAAGCTCAGGTAAAAGGTATTGAGGAGATGAAAAAGCTGCTGCAGTGCAAGGCATGACGGATTGCAAAGGCAGGTATGACAAAAACTCCCGACGGCACTTAAAATACCGTCGGGAGCTTTGTTATTTGAATATGAAATTTAATTTCTTTACGTTCGTATCCTGCGAGAAGGTTATTACGTTATACATAAACAGAACGTTCTTGTAATCACCGATATTGACACCGAGCGTTTTTATGTCGCCGTTTATATAGCGAAGGTCAAGTACGGTTATATGGCTGTAATTCTTTGCAAGGAACGGTATCAGCGAATGTGCGTAGCTGTCCTTTATCACAAGCAGACTGCCGTTGTCGGCATTTTCGGGGAGAACGGAATTTATGTCTATTCTGGGTACGTTCTGACCGAGGAAGGTGGAATATTTATCCTTTACATCAAGGAACTCACGGAAATACATACTGTCATACGTTCCGTCGGGCTGTGCTCCGCTTTTATATACGGTTACGCTGACCTTAGGTTCATTATCCGCCAGAGCGTAAATGTCTATAGTATCGGGGGTTATGCTGTTGTCGAGCGTCTTTGAATAGAGCGTGCCTCTGAAAGTGTCAGAAGCGTGTTCTACGCTGAACTTATCGGCGGTATATGCGGAAAATTTCATTGCTTTTCCTGCCTCTGTGTAGCCTATATATGCGCCGTAGCTTGTCCAGTGGTGGTCGGTGCGGTAATAAATATAATCGTTTTTGGCACTGCTGAGAGCTGAATATATGTCAATTCCCTTGATTGTGGGAACGCTGTCGTAGCAGTCCTTTATGAACAGCTTCTGATCTGCCGCACCGCAGTTTGCCGGAAGGGTATCGCTGTATATCTCCTGTGCGTTAGGTGCAAGCATAAAGTACATCTTGATCTTGGGGTATTTCTGAGCGAAGCTTTCCATAGCGGCAAGGTTTTTCGATACGCTTTCCTTATCGTAATCGCTTTCTCTCCACGACTGCATCATTCTGCCGTCCTCGGTGAATATTCCCTTTATCTCCTTTTTGCCGAGCAATCTGTCGAAATCGTTCATAAGGCTTATCCACTGTTCACGCATTACTATTCTGTCCGAAAAGTAGTTTTCAAACTTAGTCATAAACGTTTTGTCGGTTACGGTATCGAAATTGAACTTCGGCATTTTTTCAAGGTAGCGGTTTTCATTTTCGCTGAACGCATTTTCGGGAAGCTGTGCGCTTGATATTATCGTTGCAACTGGTACTGCTATCGAGATAAGAGCAAACAGCCCGATAAGCAGGAACTTATAGATATTTTCTTTTTTCATCTTATTTACTCCTTTCTCAGAAATTGAAGTACAGGAACGGGTTGTAGGTCTGATCTACAAGGTATGCGGCGCACATAACGAACATTCCCATAAGACCGGCAATTCCGCCGTAATTGATAAGCAGAGGCAGTTTTTTCTTCAGATATTCCACTGCGAGCTTAGGAAGGTTTGTACAGCCGATTATGCAGATGATGAATGTTATTCCGTAGGTGGCTATCTGATACATTGCGGTGCTGTCTATAAACGGTGTGCCGCCTGCACCGAACATATTGGCTGCATAGGCGAAGGCTGTGGGCAGGTCTGCTGTGTCAAACAGCACCCAGCCGAGTATTACAAGCAGCATTGTATAGATGTGGCAGAATACTGCCGGAATCTTCTGAAGCCATTTGCCGAGAAAGAGCTTTTCAAGTATGATGACAACGCCGTACAGCGAACCCCAGAGTATGAAGTTCCAGCTTGCGCCGTGCCATACGCCTGTAAGGAACCACGTTATAGCGAGGTTCATTATAGTTCTCGGCATACCTTTGCGGTTGCCGCCGAGAGGGAAGTAGACGTATGATTTAAACCACGAACCGAGTGTGATATGCCATCTGCGCCAGAATTCAGAAATGCTTTTTGAAAGGTAGGGGTAATTGAAGTTTTCGGGGAAGTGGAATCCCATCATCTTGCCAAGACCGATAGCCATATCGGAGTATCCCGAGAAGTCAAAGTAAATCTGGAAGGTGAATGCGAGTATTCCGAGCCACGAGCTTACTACAGATACCTGTGAAATGTCGGTTGATTTGACCGCTGTCCACAGTGCGCCTATACTGTTAGCGATAAGTACTTTTTTGGAAAGTCCGATTATGAATCTTATAATGCCGTCATAGATAAGGTCGAGCGTTATCGTTCTGTCGTCAAGCTCTTTTGCCACATCGTCATATCTTACGATAGGACCTGCGACAATCTGTGGGAACAGGGTCACGAAAGCCGCAAAGCTGATAGGATTTTTCTGAACCTTTACGTTGCCCATATATAAGTCTATCGTATAGGACATTGACTGGAACGTGAAGAAGCTGATACCGATAGGCAGCATATTCATAGGCAGAAAATCAATGCCGAAGAAGTTCATATTGTTTATGTCGATTATCTGACTTCCTGCTATTGCGTTGATGTTTTCAGCGATGAATCCGCTGTATTTAAACACACCGAGAAGTCCGAGATTCATAACAACCGACACAATAAGGCATAGCTTGCGTGGGAGCTTTTTCCCTTCAAAGTGGTTCATCACAAGACCCGCAAAATAGTCTATCATTGTTGAGATGAGCATTACCACAACGTATATAGGCTCGCCCCACGAATAGAAAACAAGACCGCTGAGCAGGATGATAAAGTTCTTGCTTTTTTTAGGAGCAATGTAATATATCAGCAGGGTTATCGGCAGGAACAGATATATGAATATCGATGTTGAAAAGACCATAAATTAATTACCTTTCGTGTACGGTTTCATTTTTTATTTTCAAACGCAGTGCGTACTGCGTTTTCATATTCTTCTTTTGTATAAAGCCTGTTTATCACTTCAAGCATAGTATTTGCGCTGAGTATCGGCGGTAAGCCGAGTGCCAGCAATACGTCACGTCTTAGCTGTGAGCTGTTGGCACAGCCTATCATTCCGTCATCCATCATATCGGATTTGGTCAGAAAGTCGTGTTTTTTGTAAGCTGTATCGCCTTCGGTCGCAACACCGGCTTTTTTCAGAGCAGACTCCAGTATCTCTGTGTCAAGTCCCTCAACCCCGAGATAGCCTTCGGACGAGGGAACGGTTTTGCGTTTTTCCTTGCCTTTTATCTGAGGCACGAATACGTTTATTATATCGCCGTTTTTACAGCAGCCTTTTATATGATTTCTGATTTTAAGTCCTGCGCTGTCGCTGTCGGTAAGTATCACTATTCCGCAGGTAGAGGCAAGAGTTCTTATCAGCTCGGTTTTTTCTTTATCCTTATATATTCCGAAACCGTCTGTGGTTATTATAACGGTATCGAGCAGGGAGGAGAGCTTTATTTTATCATATTTGCCTTCGACTATTACGGCACGTCTGAGCTTTATCAATAGTACGACCTCCTGATTTTTTCGGGGGAGAGTTTTACTATCGTTTCCTCAAGCACAGTTCTGTAGTTTATCGCTGATGTCTTGAGGGCAAGGTCGGCGTTGAACAGAATATCAAGGCAGTTTCTTATATGCTCCGTATCGAGCCGTGATACAAGATTCATCGCTTTTGTCACAACGAAGGTACGGTTTTTGGCATATCCGAAATCATCGGCTGTCTGTTGCGAGGATTTTCCTGCTCCCTGTGCGGTTTTTGCACGGTAGAAGTCGATATAATTCGAAGAAAGAGCCGCCAGTATAACAACAGGCTCGATTTTCTGGGCGATAAGGTCGTCAAGTATCAGGAGCGCCTGTCTGCGATTACCCTTCAGAAGCTCTGTCGCAAGCGAATATATGCTTGTGTCAAGCTGTTTTATTGTCAGCTTGTCTATCATCTCTGCGGTTATTTCGCCTGTGCCGGCATAACTGCACAGCTTATCGGTTTCGGTAGAAGCAAGGGAAAGATCGCATAGTGTAAGCTCTGCTATATGCTGAGCGTCAGTCCGTGATATTACACAGCCACGTTTCGCCGCTTTTTTCATAATAAGCTCCGTCACTCTTGCCGTCGTAAGATGGGCAAATTCGCAGACTGCGGCATTTTTCTGCTTTGTGAGGGCGGTTATGAGTTTTTTGTTCTTTGCTTTTTTAAGCTGTTCCGTGTTTCCCGTCATACTGATTATTACCGTGCATTCATCGGGAACGTCCTTCAGTGAGTTCAGTATTATTTCAATGCCGTTATCATCGAACTTTTCAAGGTCGAGGTCGCTTATCAGAACAGCCTTGCTGTCTGCAAAAAGGGGCATACTGTCGATACTGTCCGTAAGCGTGTCAACAGGGAATGTACCTGCGAGCTTTATGAGATTTATATCATTCCTGTCCTTGCCGACGGTTGCGTCAAGCAGGCGGTCGGTATAAGTCTTTACAAGAAAGCGTTCTTCGCCGTAAAGATAGTTTACACGGCTGATTTCACGACTTTTTATGGCTGTTGACAGCTTATCCTCGTCCAGCTTCATACTGTTTCCCCTTTCTATCTGTAATTGCATCGGGCGGTTATCCCGTCCTCGTTTATGCGCAATTCGCACTCGGTAAAATAAAGAGATATTCCGTTTGACGCTTTCTGATACCTGTTTATCAGAAAGCAGGGTGTACCGGCAGAGATATAGCTGCTTTTACCCCATAGGATATTTATCATATCCTTCTGCGCCTTTCCTGCGGATGAGATGTTGATTTTTGTGTTGTATGCCGACAGGAGCAGGGCATCATTACGGCATCTGACCGAAAAAAGTCCGCCGTTTATATCATTGCCGCCGTTACACTCGGATACGTTTTCGGAAATAGCGTGTGCGGCTTTGACAAGCTCATTTCCGGGATTCTGATTATTGCAGAAAATGAGCGTGTCGGCATTGGTCTTATTGTTTCCCAGAAGCACGTTTTTTATTGTGCTAAGCTCTTTTTTATCGTTTCCGATAAGCACCGCCGCCGAATAATCACGGGAAAGTATCACAACAGAGCCGTTTGCTCCGTCACTGTGCATAAGCACCCTTATGCTGTCGTCCGGAATCTGCGGCAGTACAGTGTTTACTGCGGTAAAGCACAGCAGTGAAACGATAAGTATCGGAACAGCGTATTTCTTTTTAAGCAGAAGATAACACACAGCAGCAACGGCTGAAATCACAACAATCGTTATAATCACCGTAAACGGCTCACAGCTGAAGTGCAGGAACGGTACGGCGGCAAAAGCCGAGAATATTATCCGCATAATGTCACAGCAGAAGTGCGATATTGCGGCAAGCGGTATTACCGCACCACCTGTCAGTGCAAATATCAGCATCGCCGACAGGCACAGTGTGAAAAGAGGCACTGTTATCACCGATACGATTATGCCGGCAAGCGAAAACGTACCGAAGTATATAGCCGAAAGCGGTATTCCCGCAAGTGCGGCACACAATGACACGCATAACGTATCGCAAAGTTTGCCGTTTAAAAACGGGAGCTTGTCTTTCAGCCACACAGAAGCCGAAACGCCGACAACACCTGCTCCCACGGTAGTTACCGCAGAGAGTATCAGACCTGCGTCAAGGCAGGAGAGAGGGTCGAAAAGCGTTATCAGCAGTACGGCAAGTCCGACAGAATTAAGACAATCGCTCCTGCGGTAAAACAGAGCGCCTGTGTTTGCCGTGATAATCATTATTCCGCTTCTCAGTACCGAAGCCGTAAAGCCGAAAAAAGCCATAAAGCCTACTGTAAGCACCGCAGTTATCACAAACCTTACACGGTAGGAGTATCCGAGCCGTGTAGCTGTCAGCAAAGCCGACAGTACGGTCATAATAAGCGTCAGGTGCATACCTGATACAGCGGTAAGATGCGATACTCCCGACAGCTTTATATCACTGTAAAGGTCATCGGAAAAAGAACGTTTGTCACCGAAGAATATACCTTTCATCAGCGCACCGCTGTCATCGGGAAAGCTATCGTCAATACGCCCTATCAGATATTCACGGTAATCATCAATGAACGATAACGGGTAATCTCCCTTTGTTACGGAAATGTCGCCGTAAGGTACGGCGGATAAAGTTATACCGTCGCTCCTGTATCGGTCGGCAGTGCCGTAATATGCCGTATTTGTCAGCTTTTCAAAGCGTGCTTTGAAATGTAACATATCGCCCTTTTTCGCATCAATGTCATCGGTATACATTATCACACCGACCTTGCCGTTTGATGTATAGGTATAAAGGCTGAATACGGCTGAATCATTACCGATTACTTGTTTTTGTGCCACAGTTGCGGTTATGTCATAGGTTCCGTCCAATAACGGTTCAGCCGCTTTTGCCATAGACAAGGATACACAGCTGAATACGGTTATTCCTGCGGCACAGCAGAGCAGTGTAGCGGATATGTCATATTTCCTTGTCAGGATTGCTGTTATTATTGCAACAGCTATAAGCAATATTACTCCACAAATGAGAAAAATTGCAAAATCAAAGAAAATTGAGGCGAAAATCAGTCCTATCAGATATGAACCTCCAACAGCCGCTAATTTCCGCCTCACAACTATTCACCTTTTAAGCAAGCTCAACGCTCAGCTTTTTGCCGCCGAGTAAGTGGAAGTGGAGGTGACGCACTGTTTGACCGCCGTCTTCACCCACGTTTGAAACGATTCTCCAGCCGTTTTCAAGGTTGAAGGACTCGGCAAGATGCTTTGCAACAAGCATAATGTCTTTTACTATACCGGCATTGCTTTCATTAAGCTCATCGACACCGCCGATATGTTCTTTGGGAATGATAAGGATATGTACCGGTGCCATAGGATTAATATCCTTGAAAGCGATTACTTTATCGCTCTCGTATACCTTTTCGGAAGGAATCTCGCCTGAAACAATTTTACAAAAAATGCAATCCATACTTTTTCCTTTCCGGCTTTTATCAGCCAATCATATTCTTTACTATATCGGTAAGCGCAAGCAGAGCCTCGTCGATCTTTGTTACATCTGCGATGCCTGCCATAGCTGTGTCGGGCTTTCCGCCGCCCTTACCGCCTGCGATAGCCGCAATTTTCTTTACTATCTTTCCTGCGTTTGCACCCTTGGCAACAGCTTCGGGGCTTGCTATACAAAGGAAGTTGCCCTTGCCGTCGGATACGCCTGCAAGCACGGCGATGAACGAATCGTTAGCGTCTTTCAGCTTGTCGCCGGCTTTTCTGAGGCTGTCGCCCGTTACACCCGAAAGCATAGCGGAGAATACCTTTATGCCGTTTACTTCTGTTGCGCCATCTGTTACATTCTTCATCTGGCTCATTGAAATGATGCCGTTAAGGCGGTCTATTTCAGCTTGCATAGCGTGCATCTCGTTCATCATGTTTTCGCACTTCTGCATTACGGCGGAGGGGTTTGCTATTTTCAGTACCTGAGCAATGTTTGTGACCATTGCCTTTGTCTGATCGTATGCGGAGAGTACATTGTAGCCTGTTACGGCTTCGATTCTTCTTACGCCCGAAGCTACCGATGTTTCGGAAATTATCTTGAACAGACCTGCCTTTGCGGTATTGTCAAGGTGAGTACCGCCGCAGAATTCCGTAGAAACATCGCCTGCCTGTACTACTCTTACAATATCGCCGTACTTTTCACCGAACAGAGCCATTGCGCCCTTCTTGCGTGCTTCCTCGATAGGAAGTTCTTCGGTTACAACGGGGATACCTGCAAGAATCCAGTCATTTACGAGCATTTCAATCTTTTCAAGCTCTTCGGGAGTTACTGCGCTGAAGTGGCTGAAGTCGAAACGGCATCTGTAGGGATCTACAAAAGAGCCTGCCTGATGAACGTGGTCGCCGAGAACCTTTCTGAGCGCCGCCTGTAAAAGATGTGCGCAGGTGTGGTTTCTCGCTGTAGCCATACGCTTCTTTTCATCGACAGCCGATTTTACGCTGTCGTCCGTATAGAAGCAACCGCTCTCGACATGGCAGTTGCAGATAAACTGTCCTGCGCCTGTCTTCTTGGTGTCGATAACCTGCATTACGTTTTCGCCTGCCGTAATTGTACCGCAGTCGCCTACCTGTCCGCCGCTTTCTGCGTAGAAAGGTGTAACGTCAAGAACTACCGTTACCTCGTCACCCTCGTTGCATACATCGGTGACCTCGCCGTCCTTTATCATAGCAAGAATCTTGCTGTCGGCGGTAAGCGACTTGTAGCCTACGAATGTGGTAGTAAGTCCGCTGAGCGCATTGGCCGTAGCTTCGTCCCAGCCGCCCTTGAATGCCTGATTTGAGCGTGCCTTTGCTTTCTGCTCGTTCATAAGCTCGAAGAAGCGTTCTTCATCTATACCGATATTCTTCTCCTGAAGGATCTCTCTTGTAAGGTCAATGGGGAAGCCGTATGTGTCGTGCAGCTTGAAAAGGTTCTCGCCGCTCAAGATAGGCTTCTGCGTATCGTCTGCCGAAAGCTCCTTTATAAACTCGCCGAGTATCTGCATACCCTTGTCAACTGTCTTTGCGAAGCTCTCTTCTTCGGTCTTGATGACCTTCTTTATATATTCTCTCTTTTCGTCAAGCTCGGGATAAGCTGTGAGGTTTTCGTTTATAACCGTGTCGCATATCTCATAGAGGAAGGGTCTGTTTACGCCGAGCATTCTGCCGTGTCTTGCGGCACGTCTTAACAGACGGCGCAGAACGTAACCTCTGCCTTCGTTTGAAGGACGGATACCGTCGCCGACCATAAATGTCGTTGAACGGATATGGTCGGTGATAACACGGATAGAAACGTCTGTTGTGGGGTCATCGTGATAATTTACACCTGCAACGGAGCAGATCTTCTTCATTATGTTCTGAATAGTATCAACCTCGAACAGATTGTCAACATCCTGCATTACGCAGGCAAGACGCTCAAGTCCCATACCTGTATCAATGTTCTTTGTTGCAAGCTGAGTATAGTTACCCTTGCCGTCATTGTCGAACTGTGTAAATACGAGGTTCCATATCTCGATAATTCTGTCACATTCTCCTGCCTGTTCAAAGCTCTCGAAAGGACCGTACTTTTCACCTCTGTCAAAGTGTATCTCAGAGCAGGGTCCGCAGGGTCCGCTTCCGTGCTCCCAGAAGTTATCGGCCTTGCCGAGCTTGATTATTCTGTCACGGGGTACGCCGACTTCATTAGCCCAAATGTCGCCTGCTTCATCGTCTTGTTCGTAAATCGTTACCCAGAGCCTGTCCTCAGGGATTTCAAGCACCTTTGTGAGATACTCCCACGCCCATGCCGTAGCCTCGTGCTTGAAGTAATCTCCGAATGAGAAGTTGCCGAGCATTTCGAAATATGTGCCGTGTCTTGCAGTTTTACCTACGTTGTCGATGTCGGGTGTTCTGATACACTTCTGACAAGTTGTTACGCGGTGTCTGGGCGGTTCTTCAATGCCCTGGAAGTATTTCTTGAGAGGTGTCATACCTGCGTTTATAAGCAGTACGGAGTTATCTCCCTGCGGTACCAGCGGTGCTGACGCCATTCTCAGATGTCCTTTGCTTTCGAAAAATTTCAGATAGCTTTCTCTAAGATCGTTTAGTCCTGTCCATTTCATATAATTTATGATTCCTTCCGTTTATCATCAGGGTAGCAAAAAAGCCGTACCCGATTTTTAATTAAACATACATATTAAATTATATACGAATTTGGAAAAAAGTCAATATTTTTTTGTGACAAAGAGGTGAGAGAGGGGTAAAAAATAAAGAGCCTTTTACGTTCAGGCTCTTTATATGCAATTGAAATTATTCGGAAACATCGGATGAAACCGGTTCAGGCTTGCTGTTTTCGGTTTCTTTGCTGTTTTCATTGTTGCTTTCTTTGCTGTCGGTACTTTCGGTCTTACTGCTTGCGGTTTCGGGCTTTTCGGCAGGGAATGCCTTTGCAATCTCTGTCAGAAGCTCGGTAATCCTGCCGCTCGGACGTTCAAAATATTTGTTTTTCACAACGGTGATTTTTCCGTCCTTTACCGCCTTAAGTCCGGAATAATTTTCGTTTGTGGTAAGCATATCCTTGCCTATAGTGTCGCTGACGAAAATAAGGTCGGGCTGATTGTCCTTCAGCATTTCGGGGTTATAGGTATAACCGCTCGCACTTTCGGCTATGTTTGTGCCGAAAAGGCTGAGTATCGCATTTTCAAACGTATCCTTGCCTGCGGGGGTATTTGCGGCGGTGACGTATATAAAAGTTTTGTCGGTCTTTTTAATCGAATCAAGCTGTTTTTTTATGGGGGCGAATGCTTTTTCACCTGCAGATTCACCGTCAAAAATGCCGTTCATTGCAAGCCCGAAAAATTTGTAGATGTTTTCAAATTCCTCAATGGTTTTCGGGGACGCAATTGTCAGAACTTTTGTGCCTTGCGCCTCCAGTGAGATTCTGTCCTTTGTGACGATAGGCGTAGCGGTTATTACAAGGTCGGGTGAGAGCTTTTTTATCGCCGCAATATCGGGATTCGCACTGCTTGCGGCTTTCGGCAGCTCCTTTACGCTTTCGGGGTAGTCACAGTAGTCACTGACGGCAACTATCCTGTCGCCGTAGCCCATTTCAAAAAGAATCTCTGTATAGGCAGGGGTAAGCGATACTATTTTTTCGGGAGCTTTCAATATCTCCGTGTCGTTCAGTGTCACGGGGTATGCGCTCAGCGGCTCTGAGGCCTCACTGCTTTCCGTTATCGCACCGGACGATCTGCCCGGTACGAGTACGATATTTTCACATCCGCTTATCGCAAAAGTGAGCATAAGCAGTGCCGAAATCAAAAGCGGTATTTTTTTCTTCATCACATTTTCTCCGGATCTATGCCGAGTGCGAGCTTTGATTGCAGGCTGTCGGCAAACTGTCTTGCTATTCTTGGGGATCTGCCGTTTCTCTTAAGAGCAAATCTTTCCGCACATCTGTCGAGTTTGTCTGCGTCTATTATTATGCCTCTGTCAAGGATAAGGCTGCGGACTATTTCGAGGTAGGTTTCCTTGTTCGGTGCGAGGAATGTCACAAACAGACCGAATCTGTCGGACAGTGACATACTTTCGTCAATTTCATCCGCACTGTGAACATTGTCGCCCATACGGCTGCTTTCGGTTTCCTTGATAAGATGGCGGCGGTTGGTGGTCGCATATATGAGTATATTTGACGGTCTTCCGCAGACAGAGCCTTCCAGAACCTTCTTGAGTATGCCGAAGCCTTCATCGTTTTCACCGAATGAAAGATCGTCTATAAAGATTATGAATTTCAGTGGGCTTTCGCTGAGTGTTTTGTAGAGCGTGGGCAGGCAGGCAACATCCTTTTTGTCAACCTGTACGATACGCAGATTTGCATATTCGTTGAGAAGCGCTTTGACGGTCGATGATTTTCCCGTGCCTCTGTCGCCGTAGAGAAGGGCATTGTCGGCAGGGTGACCTGCTATGAATGCTCTTGTGTTGTCGACTATCTGTTTTCTCTGCGATTCGTATTTCTTCAGATCGGACAGACGTATTGCGTCGGGCTTTTCTATCGGATGAAGCAAGCCGTTATCATATACAAACGCTTTATATTTTGCGTAAATGCCGCTTCCGTTCTCGCTTATATGGCGGATGAAGTATTCGGCGTTGCAATCAAATCCGCCCGTAACATATTCGGGGAGCGAGAAAATGAAATTCTCGTTGAACTTCTGGAAAAGATAATCCTTCAGCTTGTGAGCCGACATTTTGGCAAGCTCCTTGATTACCGATACGTCATATTCAACCGCATATTGCTTGTTGGTATCTTCTTTTCTGATGTAGCTTTCGATGAGCTTTGAGTCTGCGTAGGTGAGAAGCTCACGGAGGTAATCGGCAAGCGTTATGTCGTTCGTCAGCAGATACCGTGCTATGTTTGTATAAGCGTCGATAGCGGTTTCTTCATCGTCGCTTGCAAGGCGTTCAAACTGACCTATCAGATAATCGCCGCTTATGTCAAATGCCGTAAGTGATTTTAACTTGTGTGCCGTTTCTTTCATTTGTCATTCCTTCTTTTTGTACTTATATATCCTGCTGAGCCGTATTTCTTATCAGCGTCAGCATATTGTCGAAATCTTCAAGTGTTGCAAGGCTGCCGCACATATTGCGCAGTTTAGCCGCTCCCGGTCTGCCCTTGAGATACCATGCGGTATGCTTGCGTGCCTCCTTCATACCGATATATTCACCCTTATCCGCACAAAGCAGTCTTATATGCTCGTTCATTATTTCAAGCTGTTCGTCGGGGGAGGGGGGAGGCAGTGTTTCGCCTGTTTCAAGATAGTGCTTTATTTCCGAAAATATCCACGGTCTGCCGCAGGCGGCTCTGCCGACCATAACCAGATCGCAACCTGTGTAATCGTACATACGTTTACAGCTTTCGCCGCTGTCAACATCGCCGTTTCCTATCACCGCTATGCTGAGTGCCTGCTTTACCTCTGCGATTATCTCAAGGTCAGCCTTACCGCTGTACATCTGATTTTTTGTCCTGCCGTGAACGGCGACCGCCTTTGCTCCGCTTTCCTGAGCAACACGGGCGACCTCTACGGCGTTCACGTTCTTTTCGTCCCAGCCCTTTCTTATCTTGACCGTTACGGGAATATCGGTGGCTTTTACAACCGCCTCAACGATATGTCCGAGAAGAACGGGATCTTTCATAAGTGCCGAGCCTGCGCCGTTGCCTGCTACCTTCGGTATGGGACAGCCGCAGTTTATATCTATGAAGTCGGGCTTGTACTGCGCCGCAATAACGGCCGCCTTTGCCATAAATTCAGGCTCACTGCCGAAAAGCTGTATTGCCATAGGACGCTCATAATCGGTGACGGTAAGCAGAGCCGCAGTTTTCCTGTCGGAATAGCACAGCCCTTTTGCACTTGCCATTTCTCCTGTGAGCAATGCCGCTCCGTATTTCTTGCACATAGTACGCATTGCCTTATCGGCAACAGACGCCATCGGAGCCAGTGAAGCGGTTTTTTCTATTTTAACATTTCCGATTGTAATGTATTCCACTGTCGGTTTAAGTTGACTCCTTTCGGAATATATTTAAATTATTATAGCACTTTTTTACCGTCTGTTCAATAGTTTATGAGGCTGTGAATACGGAAGTTGCCGCCAATCTGAATCTTTTATACAATATTCCTATTTTTAACTTGCAATCCGACAAAAAATATTGTATAATATTACACGGTATTTTTACCGCATGAGTGTAACGGATTATTTAAACGCTGTTAACATTACGGTGTTATAATTGACATAATGCCGTAAGGCAGTAAATGTTCACGTTTTCACGTTAAGGAGTTGTTATCTTGGCATTCAAGTTATTCGATTATCAAAGCTCTGGCAAGGGCGTATCAAAATCGGCACCGCAGAAAAAGCCGTTTTTCAAATACTGGGAAATATTCGGCAGGAAGTTCTGGAAGCTGATAGAACTTAATATGCTGTATGTTCTTTTCTGCATACCCATAATTACCTTCGGACCTGCTACGGCGGCTCTTACTCACGTTATGAGAAAGTTCATTCTTGAACAGCCGTGCTTTGTTTTCGATGAATTCTTTACTGCTTTCAAGAAAAATTTCAAGCAGTCGGTTTTTATCGGTATAGTTGACGTTATAATGATAGTATCCGTCTGGATTGCATGCTTCCAGTTCCTGATGAACGAATCGCTTCCCGACGGCTCGCTTGTGTTTATCTGCATTATGATATGCTGTGCTACTCTTGTGTTTATAATGCACTTCTATATTTATCTTGAGATCGTTGCACTGAACCTTTCAATCGGCTCGATTCTCAAGAACGCTGTCTTCCTTGTTTTTCTGGGAGTAAAGCGTAATTTCATTGCGCTTATCATCAATCTCGCTATAATAAGCCTTATTGTGCTTTTTTTACCTTTTTCGGTATTTGCGGTTATATTCTTACCGTTGTCGCTTATGTGCTTTACCACTACATTCATCTGCTATCCCGTGATACAGAAGTATATTGTCAATCCGTATTATGAGGAGCGTGGTGAACGCAACCCTGAGCTTGGTCCGATAACCGAGGAGGATATTGCCGAAAATGCCGTGTTTGTTGACAGAGGCGGCAGCGAAAGAGAAATCAAGGCGGCTCCCAAGGCTCACGGAAAAGTTATCAAATAGTTAAGTCTGACGGCATTCCCGCATTAATTGCGGGAGTGCCGTTTCGCATAAAAAAGAGCGTTTGCTCCGAATTTACAAAAACTGTTGCATTATACCTTTAAAAGTGGTATAATTATTTAGTATCGTGCAGTTTGCGGCTGTAGCGTTACAGGCAGAACACAAAGAAAGAAGGGTATTGATATGAAGGCTGATTTACATTGCCACACCACAATGTCTGACGGCTCACTGGGACTTGAGGAAACCATTGCACAGGCTAAGCGTTACGGTATTGATTATTTTGCGATAACCGACCACGACACGCTTTCTTCTTCGTCAAGGGCAGTAGTTCTCGGAGAACGTTACGGCGTAAACGTAATTCCTGCTGTCGAGTTTTCCACATACGACAGCAAACACGGAACAAAGGCGCACATAATATGCTACAACCCCGAAAAACCGAACAGGCTTGAGGGTTTATGTCTGCGTACCTGTGAGCTTCGTAAGAAGCGTGGCAAGCAGATGGCTATGAAGGTGATCGAAAAGTATCCTATAACGCTTGAGAGCATATTGCGTTATGCGACAGGCAGTAAAGTCATATTCAAGTGTCATATCATGCACGCCCTGATGGATTACGGATATACGACCGACCTTTACGGCAAGGTGTATGACGAGCTGTTCAATCCTGCAACGGGACTTTGCGCAGAGGAAGTCAGCACGGATATGCAGGATTATCCCGAAGTACATTTTGTACTGGAGCTTATACATTCTGCAGGCGGTGTGGCTGTACTTGCTCACCCTGCGGTATTTGACAATTTCGAACTGCTTGAGGAGCTTGCCGCAGCAGGAAAGATAGACGGCGTGGAGGTATGGCACCAGAGTGCGACCGAAGAACAGCGTGAAAGGCTGCTCAAAACAGCAGGAGAGCATAATCTTATCACAACGGGCGGTTCGGATTTTCACGGATTCTATAACCACTATCCGATAGCTATCGGCACGAACTACACTCCCGATGATTCGCTTCAGCGTATTCTGAAACGGAAAATAAAATAATTGTCCCAAAAGGAAGGAAAAGAAAAATGGCAACCGATATCAAACAGCAGGCACTGGAAAAGCACTACGAATGGCAAGGCAAGATAGAAGTTATTTCGAGAGCACCCGTTAACACAAGGGAGGATCTTTCGCTTTGCTATACACCCGGTGTTGCACAGGCCTGTCTTGAAATAGAAAAGGACCCTTCGCTGTCATACAAGCTGACACGCCGTAAGAATTTAGTTGCGGTCATCACGGACGGTACTGCCGTACTCGGTCTTGGCGATATAGGCGGACTTGCAGGTATGCCCGTAATGGAAGGCAAATGCTGTCTGTTCAAGGAGTTCGCAGGCGTTGACGCATTCCCTATCTGCATAAAGTCTAAGGATGTTGACGAGATAGTAAGAACGATAGAACTTATATCCGACAGCTTCGGCGGTATAAATATCGAGGATATATCCGCTCCGAGATGCTTTGAGATCGAACGCAGACTGAAAGAAAAACTCGATATTCCCGTATTCCACGACGATCAGCACGGAACAGCCGTTGTAGTGGGTGCGGCGCTTATCAATGCGGTACGTTGCGCCGGCAAACAGATGAAGGATATTACGGTTGTAATAAACGGCGCAGGTGCGGCAGGTATTGCGATAGGCACATTCCTGCTTAATATGGGAATAGGCAATCTTATCATGGTCGATATAAACGGTATCATCAATAAGGACGATAAGTATGAAAATCCCGCTCACGCAGAGATTGCAACAAAGACAAACAACAATAACATAAAGGGCGGACTTTCTGAGGCTATGAAGGGCGCAGATGTATTCATAGGCGTATCAAAGCCGGGTCTTGTGAGCGAGGATATGATAAAGTCGATGGCGGAAAAGCCGATAGTATTCGCTATGGCAAATCCCGAGCCAGAGATAATGCCCGACAAGGCTCTTGCCGCAGGTGCTTATATTGTAGGCACGGGCAGAAGTGACTTCCCCAACCAGATAAACAACGTTCTCGTATTCCCCGGAATATTCAAGGGCGCTTTACAGTGCGGAGCAAAGGCAATAACGGAAGAAATGAAGAAGGCCGCCGCTTATGCTATAGCCGATATCGTAACCCCCGACAAATTATCAAGAGAATACATAATCCCAAGCCCGCTTGACAAGTCGGTAGCCGAAGCGGTAGCCACGGCGGTTGAGAAAGCGGCACAGGAATAAAAAATAAGAAAGGCAGACAAAAATGACATTTGAATACATACCCAAGGGAGTATGTTCCCGTAAAATGATAATAGATGTTGAAAACGGCAAGGTAGAAGGCCTTCAGGTAATAGGCGGCTGCAACGGAAATCTGCAGGGTATAGCCCATCTTGTACAGGGTATGCCTGTTGATGAGGTTATCGAGCGTCTTGACGGTATAAAGTGCGGCTCAAAGAGCAGTTCATGTCCTGCTCAGCTTGCCGAGGCACTGAAAGAGTATAAAGCCAACAACTGATTAAACGGATAATCGCAGGGAGGTGAAACGGGTGGCGGAATACTGGGACGTGTACGACAAGAACAGAAAGCGTACCGGAAAGCTTCATAAAAGAGGTATCCGTATGCAGCCTGGCGAATACAATATCGTCTGTGAGGCGTGGATAGTAAGCGGTAACAGGCTGCTCGTTACACAACGCTGTAAGTATAAGAATTTCGGCGGCCTGTGGGAATGCACGGGCGGTGCGGTCAAAGCGGGAGAATCAAGCATTGACTGTATCAAGCGTGAAATAAAGGAAGAAATCGGCATAGATGTTGCCGATGAGGAGCTTACATTCAAAGGTACAAAGCACGGTGCGGCTTTCTTTATAGATTGCTACGAACTGCACAGAGATCTGTCGCTTGACGATCTGACGCTTCAGACAGAGGAAGTGTCCGGTGCGAAGTTTGTCACGCTTGCGGAATTTGAGAAAATGCAGAAAGAGAAAAAGCTCATACCCGGATTGTTCGATTTTATGACGGAGCTTGAATTCAGCTTTGTAACAGGAAAAACTACTTGTCCGAAAGGAAATAAGAAATAATGAAAATAATGGCTGTTGATTACGGTGATGCGCACACAGGTCTTGCCTGCTGTGACAGAACGCAGACGCTTGCGTCACCTATAGGCGTTATAGACGAGAGAAATTTTCAGACGTGTGTTGAAAAGGTAGCCGCCGCCGCTGTCGAATATGAGGTCGGCGAGGTCGTGGTCGGAAATCCGATAAATATGAACGGAACATACGGACCGAGAAGTGAGAAGTGCAGAATGTTTGCGGATATGCTTCAGAACTTCCTCGAGATACCCGTAGTGATGTGGGACGAACGTTCAACCACGGTCACCGCACATAATATGATGAATGACGTAAACAAGCGTGGCAAGGAGCGTAAAAAAGTGATTGACGCAGTTGCCGCCGCAGTTATTCTCCAGAATTATCTTGACTATAAGGCAAATTTGCTTGCAAGGGAAAAGGCAAAGCAGGAAGAGAAGTAAAATTATTGACCGATTGTCGATATTACGGCAGTCGGTTTTTTATATGAAAAAATATAACCGTTGCGGACATATTAATCCGCAACGGTTATTGTTGAAATTAGTAAATTATTTACATCTGCGCCTTAAATCCGCCGAAGTCCTTATTCAGCATATCAACAGCCTGCTGCAGCAGTTCATCACTGATACCGCCGAATGAGCGTATCTGACGGAGCGGCATACTGCCAATCATACTGCGTACAGCCTCAGGCTCAAAGTGATCTCCGCCGAGAAGACCCTTTGCAACCTTGCTGAAGAGCAGGTCAAGAGTAGCCTTGCCCTCGGCATAGTCCATAAACTCGCCGAATACCGTGTTTTCAGTTGCGATAAACGGGAGTTTTACCGCTGTTTTATGCGTAACCTCAGCCGTAAGTCTTATATCACGGGATGAGCTTGCTATCATTATATCATACTTGCCGTTAGGTGCGTACCAATCGCCAAGTTCCTCGTTATAGTAGCTGAACGCCCTCTTGTCGAGCCTGAATGTGACCGTCTTGCTTTCTCCGGGCTGAAGTTCAATCTTGATGAAATCTTTAAGTTCCTTTTCCGGACGAATGGCAAAGCCAGATTTATCCGCTACATAAAGCTGTACGATTTCCTTGCCTGCACAGTTGCCGGTATTCGTGATAACCGCATTTACTGTGAGAATATCATCATCGCCTACTGCGGTATCGGAGAGCTTTATATCGGAATATTCAAATGTGGTATAGGATAAGCCGTGACCGAAAGGATAGCGTACTGCCATTTCCTTTTTATCGTAGTATCTGTAGCCGACGAATACACCCTCGTTATATTCTGCGTGGCGGTCGCCCGGGAAGTTGAGATAGCAGGGAGTATCGGATAGCTTCATCGGTATTGTTTCTGCGAGCTTTCCGCAGGGGTTTGCCTTGCCGAAAAGTATATCCGCCGTAGCTTCGCCTGTAGCCTCACCGCAGAGATAAACCTCAAGAACTGCGCTTACCTTATCGTTCCACGGCATTTCAACGGGAGAGCCGTTGTGCAGTACAACTATTACGTTTTCCTGCACCTTGCAGATTTCGTCAATCAATTCGTTCTGGCAATCGGGCATACGCATATGCTTTCTGTCATAGCCTTCCGATTCAAAGCTGTCGGGAAGTCCTGCGAAAATTACCGCAACATCACTGTCTGCGGCAAGCTGTACAGCCTCCTCAAGAAGTGCAGGGTTTGTATCGTTTGATTCACGCTCATATCCTTCGGCATAGGAAACGTCGGAATATTTTGCGGCACAGTCAAGTGCGTTTGAAATGTTCCCCGTATTTATGTGCGAACTGCCGCCGCCCTGTATTCTGGGATCTTTCGCAAAAGCACCGATAAACGCTATCTTGGCGTTGCTGTGGGGCAGGGGCAAAGCGCCGTCGTTTTTAAGAAGAACCATACATTCCTTTGCAATATCAGCCGCTTTCTTATGGTCGGCGCTGCGGTCGAAAATATGCTCTCCGCCCTTTACGTCACGGTAGCGGTAAACCTGCTCAAGTATACGCTTCACTGCTGTGTCAAGCACCTTTTCGTCAAGTGTGCCGTTCTTTACCGCCTCGACAATCTTTGCATCGTTCAAGCCGTTGCTTGAAGGCATTTCAAGATCAAGTCCTGCGGCAAGACCTTTGACACGGTCGTTTACCGCTCCCCAGTCGGACATAACATAGCCCTTGAAGCCCCATTCGTCACGAAGAACCTTGTTCAGCAGATTGTCGTTTTCTGATGAATATTCGCCGTTTATCAGATTGTATGAACACATTACCGTCCAAGGCTGAGCCTTTTTAACGGCAGTTTCAAAAGCAGGGAAGTAGATTTCACGCAGAGTACGTTCACTCATATCCGATGAGCAGGTCATACGGCGTGTTTCCTGGCTGTTTGCGGCAAAGTGCTTTATAGATGTGCCTACATTCTTGCTCTGCACACCGTTTATATATGCCGCAGAAAGTTCGCCTGCAAGATAAGGGTCTTCCGAAATATATTCGAAGTTTCTTCCGCAAAGAGGCGAACGCTTTATGTTTACGGCAGGACCGAGCAGTACGGATACGTCTTCTGCACGGCATTCTTCACCGAGCGTTTCACCCATCGACAGCATAAGCTCACGGTCAAAGCTGCAGGCGGTAGCGCAAGCGGCAGGGAAGCATACTGCTTTAATGCTTTCGTTAGGGTCAACGGTATCAATATCCTGTTTGCGAAGTCCGTGAGGGCCGTCGCTTACCATAACATCGGGAATTCCAAGACGGTCAACTTTTTTCGTGTGCCAGAAATCCGCACCTGAGCAAAGACCTGCTTTTTCTTCAAGTGTCATTTCAGAAATAAGTTTATCAATATCGTGCATTTTATTATTCCTTTCTGCGTGAAAATTGGTTATTTTGATGATTCAATTATAGCATTTGCATCCGGAAATGTCTATAGATTTTTCCGAAATTTTCATATAAATTCTACATAGGTATAATGCCGATTTCACACGGCAATAATATAATCCGGATATAAACCGTAAAAGGAGGGTTTCAATGAACAGGAAAATGAAGAAGTACAGGTATATCATATCTGCGGTTGCGGCGGTTGCCGCTGTATCCGTAATTTTATCCGCCTGCACATCAGACAGTGAGAGCAATGCGTCATCTGCCGCACCGGGTCTTTCGACTTCGGCTCAGGAAAGCGCAGGAAGCTCATCGGGAAATACAAGCGGCTCGGAAAGCAACGATAAAAACAGCACATTATCAGCAAAGGGTCTAAGAAACGCTATAGCAAAGGCATACGGCGACAAATATCTGCCGGATCAGACTATGGATACGGAAATGCTTGAAAGTGAGTTCGGGCTTAAAAAGGATATGTATGATGAGGTTGTAGCGGAAGCGCCGTTAATAGGTTTCCACCCGGACAGGCTTGTAATAGTCAAGCCGAAAAAGGGTAAAGAAGCCGATGTAAAGCGTGCGCTTGAGGACGCACTGCTTGTTATGAAGGAACAGCAGATGCAGTATCCCGTAAATGTTGCAAAGGTAAACGCAGGTAAGGTGCTTGAAAAAGACGGTTATTACTGCTTTATGATACTTGGTGAAACAGACGATACAAGCGAAAATGACGATGATGCGGCAAAGTTTGCGGAAAAGCAGATCGACATCGGCGTTAAAGCCTTTGATAATTATTTTGCGTAAACGTGTAAGCGATTTTTTTGAAAATTAGTGTTGACAAATCGCAAAAACAGTGCTATACTCTAAAACGATAACAAGAATGCGTTGACGAGGAAGTCGGCGGGAAAAGCCTCACAGAGAGCCGTTGAAGGTGCGAAACGGCAGGTAATACCGCAAAAGATAATCACCTCTGAGCAGACAGGCAGAAACAGCAGTAAGCCTGTACGGGTACTCCCGTTACAGAGTAGCATATTGACGGATATGTACAGAGCGGCTCGTTATCAACGGGCAATAAGAGTGGTAACACGGAGACTTCAAGCCTTCGCCTCTTGAAACGATAAGTTTCATAAGGCGGGGCTTTTTTATTTTATCAGCTACCGAAAAGTGCTTTGTATCATTGAAATCGCAGAATCATTTATAAAGCAAAGACAGGAAAGGAAAGAAGAAAGATGTTGACATTAGACAAGGTTTATCATGCGGCTTTTAAACTGAAAGAGGTAATAAGACCTACCGACCTTATTCACGCTCCTCAGATAAATCCCGATGCGGATGTTTATCTCAAGACGGAAAATTTACAGGTGACAGGTTCGTTCAAGGTAAGAGGCGCATACTACAAGATTTCTACCCTTACAGACGAGGAAAAGAAGCACGGTGTTATCGCCTGCAGTGCAGGTAACCATGCTCAGGGCGTTGCTCTTGCGGCACAGAGAAGCGGTATCAAGTCGATAATATGCCTGCCGGACGGCGCTCCGATTTCAAAGGTCGAGGCTACAAGAAGCTACGGTGCGGAGATATGTCTTGTTGAGGGCGTATATGACGATGCGTACAACAAGGCTTTACAGCTCCGTGACGAACACGGCTATACATTTATTCACCCGTTCAACGACGAGGATGTAATTGCAGGACAGGGAACGATAGGTCTTGAACTGCTTGAACAGCTTGACGATATAGACGCTGTTGTAGTGCCTATCGGCGGCGGCGGACTTATTTCGGGCGTTGCTTTCACGATGAAGTCATTAAAGCCCGATATAAAGGTATACGGTGTTCAGGCGGCAGGCGCACCCAGTATGCAGACATCTGTCAAGGACGGCAAGATAGAGTGCCTTGACCACGTTTCAACCATAGCAGACGGTATCGCAGTAAAGGAGCCCGGCTCAAATACATTCGAGCTTTGCAGAAAGTATGTAGATGATATTGTAACTGTTACGGATGATGAAATTTCGACCGCTATACTTACGCTTATAGAAAAGCACAAGCTGATAGCCGAGGGTGCAGGCGCAGTTCCCGTTGCGGCTGTAATGTTCAACAAGGTTCCCGTAAAGGGCAAGAAGGTCGTATGCCTTGTATCCGGCGGTAATATTGATGTAACGATTCTTTCAAGAGTAATCAAGAGAGGTCTTATAAAGTCCGGACGTACCTGCCAGCTTAATATTGCACTTATCGACAAGCCCGGTCAGCTCAAGGGCGTATCGCAGATAATCGCAGACCTCGGCGGTAACGTTATATCCGTTCACCACGAGCGTGCAAACGAGGGTGAAGATGTCAACGGCTGCTATCTGCGTGTTGAGCTTGAAACAAGAAATTATGAGCATATCGCTCAGATAAGAAAAGCACTTACTGATGCAGGATACAGCATCGAGTAATAAATCAAAGGAAGGTAATGACAATGGAAAAGATTCATACAGACAAGGCGCCTGCCGCAATCGGTCCTTATTCACAGGCAATAGTTCACGCAGGTGTGCTTTACACATCGGGTCAGATTGCAATCAATCCCGAAACATCTGAGGTTGAGGCAAAGGACATCGAGGGTCAGACACATCAGATATGCAGGAATTTAGGCGAAGTTTTAAAGCAGGCAGGAACGAGTTTTGAAAATGTTATCAAGACGACCTGCTTCTTAGCCGATATGGGCGACTTTGCAAAGTTCAACGAGGTATACGGTCAGTATTTCACATCAAAGCCTGCCCGTTCTTGCGTTGCGGTAAAGGCACTGCCTAAGGGTGTTCTTGCCGAAGTCGAGGTTATCGCTAAGGTCTGATAATATCATAGTTACGCTTACCGCATCGGCTTTTGTCGGTGCGGTTTTTGTTTTGCTTTGCAAAACAGTGGCGTACCGCCACTGTGGCTTGACAGCCACTTAATTTAATGCTATAACAACCTCAGCCTGAAATCGTTTTGCAACGATTTCGCCGCATAATATGCGGCTTGCTACGCAATGGCTGAGAACGTTTTTGCTTACGCAATAACAACCTCAGCCCGAAATCGTCAAAAGACGATTTCGCCGCATAGAAATGCGGCTTGCTACGCAATGGCTGAGAACGTTTAAACACGATTTTGTTTTGTCCGATGGACAAAACTTGCGGCAAATTGCCGCTGTGCCTTGACGGCACATTAAAATCGTGTTATAATAACAACGAATAAGCGGTGACTAACCGACAGAATTAACCAAACTGAAAGGCGGTACTTTAATGCCAGACATTCACGAATCGGGCGAGAACTATCTCGAAACTATCCTTGTTCTCAGAGAAAGAGGGGTAGATGTACGTTCTATTGATATAGTACACGAAATGGAGCTTTCAAAGCCGAGTGTAAGCCGTGCTATGAGCATACTCAGAAGCGGCGGTTTTATCGAGGTGGACAAGGACGGCTATATAACGCTTACAGAACCCGGAGAGGAGATAGCACAGCGTATATATGAACGTCACAGAGTACTTACCGACTGGCTTATCGGTATAGGCGTAGACGAAAAAACGGCCGCAGAGGATGCGTGCAAGCTGGAACACGATATAAGCTCCGAATCATTTGACAAGCTGAAAAAGCATATAAAAGAAAAGCACGTTGCCGCAGAAAATGTGTAACGATTTGGTTTTATATCACGGTTGCCTTAAACTAACTTACATACGGCGGTTACGGGAAAGAAAAGAGGAATGTCAGAGTGGAGCAGGAACAACCGAAAATTATCGACGCCAACAGTATAATTACACAGGACAACAAATTATATCACGAGTTTGTGGAGTGTATATCGTCTGCACTTGATGCGAGAGATCCGTATACGGGAGATCATTCGAGGAGGGTCAGCGATACAGCTACGGTCCTTGCAAAAATGCTGGGACATGCAGATGACGAAATACAGGAAATACATATAGCCGCTCACCTGCACGATATAGGAAAAATCGGAATACCCGATTCCATATTGCTGAAGCCGGGCAGACTTGACGATGAAGAATGGGCGCTGATGAAACAGCATCCGCAGATAGGAGCGGATATACTGTCAAAGTCGCCCAGCTTTTCGAGAATATCCGCAATAATACTTCATCACCACGAAAGATATGACGGAAAGGGCTACCCGTTCGGTGCAAAGGCGGATGAGATTCCAATCGGCGCAAGAATAATCGCCGTGTGTGATTCGATTGATGCAATGGTATCGGCAAGAGCCTACAGAAAAGCGCTTCCGCTTGATATAGTCAGAAATGAAATAGAAAAGAATATCGGACTTATGTACGATCCTGCGGTGGCAAAGAAAATGCTTGACAACTGGAGTATAATAAAAGAGATATACGGACACGGCGAGCTTTGCGGAGAGTGTCATTTCTGCCGTGATAACGGCGAGGAAATCTGAAAGAGGGTCTTTTTTATGAAAACGTTGCAGCAGATTGTTGATGAGAGCAGATCTATAGTGTTTTTCGGCGGTGCGGGAGTGTCTACTGAAAGCGGTATCCCCGACTTCCGTTCGGCAGACGGATTATATAATCAGAAATATGATGTACCTCCCGAAGAGCTTTTAAGCCACGAATATTTCTTTGAGCATACCGGAAAATTCTTTGAATTTTACCGTGAGAAAATGCTGTGCCTGGACGCAAAGCCGAACAAGGCGCATTTGAAGCTGGCCGAGCTTGAAAGGGCAGGAAAGCTGACTGCGGTCATAACGCAGAATATTGACGGGCTTCATACGGCGGCAGGAAGTAAAACTGTGTACGAACTTCACGGAAGCGTTCACAGAAACTACTGCCTTAAATGCGGAAAAAGCTACAGCGCAGAGGATATTCTCAAGTCAGAAGGAGTGCCTCATTGCGAATGCGGCGGAATAATCAAGCCCGATGTTGTGCTGTACGGCGAAAATCTCGACGACAGGACGGTAACCGGTGCGCTGGCGGCGATAGAAAGCTGTGACACGCTGATTATCGGCGGAACTTCGCTTACCGTATATCCTGCGGCGGGATTTATACGTTATTTCGGCGGCAGAAATCTGGTGCTTATTAATATGTCTGCCACTCCTTATGACAGCAGAGCAGACCTTGCCATACACGATAAGGTCGGAGAGGTGCTGGACAAGATAAATGTAAACTGACAAATACCCCTTGCAAATTTACTGCAAGGGGTATGCTTTTATTCTCCGTCAAATTTCAAGTTCCATTGTTTGCGGCAATTGTCCATGATTTCAAGGACGGCTCTTGTCTGCCACAGCGGATTTATATCGCTCTGCTTTTTGTTTTTGTCAAGACAGCGTTCCACCTCACGCACCTCATATTCATAGCCGTTGCAATCGTGAGTTATCGCAGGCTCAGCAACAAGGTTGCCAAGCTCATCATACAGCTTTACAGAGCAAGTGCAGAAGAACCAGTTGCCAAAAACTATTCTGCCTTTGTCACCGATTATGCAGGCAGAATTGTCTTTAAGAAAATCAAAACCGATATGCGAGTCGGCAAATTTCCCGTTTTCATATCTTAACAGCAGGGAAGCGTCATAATCTACGTTGCTTTTTCCGATATATGCGTTTGTTACTGTCTCTTTCGGTTTGTATCCCAGAAAGTCGCAGGCGAATGTCAGCGGATATACGCCAAGATCAAGCAGAGAACCGCCGCCGAGTGAATTTGTATAAAAACGGTCATACGGGTTGTCGGGATTGTAAGGGCAAAAAGATGACAGATCTGCACGGACAAGTTTTATGTCACCGATTCGTCCGGAGGCTACCCATTCCTTTGCCTGCCTGAACGCAGGAATAAACTTCATCCACATTGCCTCCATAAAGAATACGTTGTGTTTTTGGGCAAGTGCGATAAGCTCGTCAAGCTGTTTGCAGTTAAGAGTTATCGTCTTTTCGCACAGCACGTTTTTCCCTTTTTCGATACACATTTTTGCGTTTTCGTAATGCTGAGCCATAGGTGTGGCAATGTAGACAACATCGACATTTTCATCTGCCGCCAGCTGTTCATAACTGCCGTAATGCTTTATCGCACCGAATTTTTCAGCGAAGCCCTTTGCTTTATTTTCACTTCTTGACGCTACCGCATAAAGCACGGAGTTTTCATTGCTGTTTATGGCTTCGGCCAGCTTTGCGGCGATAGATCCCGTTGCGATGATTCCCCAGTTTGTTTTATTCATATAACGCTCCTTTAATAGAATTACTGCCGTGCAGTGAACGCTGCACGGCAGTATGTTATTTATTTACGTTGATACAGCTTTATGCTTTATATCGTTTACGCTTCCGAAGGCTCAAGAACCGCATAATTGCCGTCGTCACGTCTGTAAACTACGTTTATCTCTCCGGTTTTAGCGTTTCTGAACATGAAGAATGCGTGTTCAAGCATATTCATCTGAAGTATAGCCTCATCCTCCGACATAGGACGAAGATTGAACTTTTTATGTTTAACTACCTCGAAATCAGCCTGTTCTTCAACAACATCGTCAAAACTGCCCTTGAATGAGCTGTGAAGCTGTTTTTCAACTCTTGTCTTGTTTTTACGGATCTGTCTTATGATACGGTCTATGCAGGCATCAAAAGCATCGTTTTTGTCTGCCGCTTTCTGCTCTGAACGGAATATAAGTCCTGCTGTGCGGACTGTAACTTCGCACGTTATCATATTTTTCTGCTCGGAAAGTGTTACCTTGCAGTCTGCGTCACCTGAGAAGAAACGATCGAGCTTAGCTTCAATCTTCTTTGTTGCGTAATCCGAGAACGCCTGAGTAATCTGAATCTTCTTCGCTGTAATGTTTACTGTCATATAACTTTCATTCCTTTCGGGGCGATATACGCCTTGAACTTTATTTGCAAGCGATAACGTTTGCAAGGGTCTGAGGGGTGATACCCTTTTGACTTGAGTTAATTGTATCATATTTAGCGAAAATATACAAGCCCTTTTTGGAGAAAAACTCAAATTTTATCTATTCTGTGCAAAAAAATCGCATAAAATTCAACGATTTATCAATTGACTGTCACATCGTAAAATGGTATAATTAATAAGTAAAATGGTCGAAAACAAACGTTTTTTACCATTAAAAGACATTCAGCCGATTTATACATATACATCAGGAGGAAGTATGAATAAAAAACTAATGAGAATCTGTGCTTCGGGTACAGCACTGGCAGTGACTGCAAGCGTGTTGTCGCTGTCCGTTTATGCCGCACCCGCTAAATACAGTGCGGTGGAGCAAGGCTATATAACATCTGTTAAGGATCAGGGAAACTGGGGTACTTGCTGGGCTTTTTCATCAACAGCCATAAGCGAGGCTTCGCTGATAAAGGAGTTCCCGGATAAGTTCAACGCAGAAAATACAGACCTTTCGGAAAATCTGCTCTCTTATATGCTGAGTCATCCGGCACTTTACGGTCAGCTCAATTCTTCGGGCGATACCGCCACCTACAATGAAGGATCTACATATTATCTTGAATACGGCGGTAATGTATGGGCTGCGGGTCTTGGCCTGATGAACGGCATAGGACCTTACAATGAAAGCAGTGATTATCCTTACAGCGAGTACAATACGCCGAGCATTGCCGAAAAGAATTTTACCGAATCCGAGTATTATGAGGTAAGAAATTCTTCCGTTGCAAAAATCACGGGAGTGTTCCAGGCTCATATCAACAACAACAGCGACAATGATGAGTTCAAACAGCTTATTATGGATTACGGTGCCGCTTCATTGAGTTACAACGAAAACCATACAGATAATAAGTTCGGTGAGGATGGAAGCAGTTACTATTATAATCCTAATGAATATACTTCAAATCATGCCGTAACTGTTGTTGGATGGGATGACACCATTCCTGCGTCTTCTTTCAAGACAACTCCTGCAGGTGACGGTGCATGGCTCATCAAGAACAGCTGGGGAGAATATTCAAGAGATAACGGATATTTCTGGCTGTCATACTATGATAAGTCGATAAGCGGTGTCGGCATTGCCTATGACTTTACGGTCGATGGCGCTGATGATTACTTTGATACCCGTTACAGCTATGACGGCGGAAACAGCGTAGCCTCATTCGGCTATTCCAGACCTGATATATACGGTGCAAATGTGTTCACCGCAGATGAAGATTCATATGTTACGGGAGCTGCAGCCTATACTTCCGCAGGAAATAACATCGAGCTTAGTGTGTATACAGGTTTACAGAATGCAAGCGATCCCACTTCAGGCACAAAATCCGCCGTTGCCACAATGAGCAACGTCAAGTACGAGGGTTATTATTCGCTGAAGTTCGATACTCCCGTAAAGGTGAAGAAGGGAGAATCTTTCGCAATAGTAGCAAAAATAACTAAGGATTCCGGCACAGTCAGAATTTACAGTGAATACGGCTACAGTATGTACGGCCTTACATATGACCTTAAAGCCAACAAGGGCGAGAGCTTCTATACATATAATCCTTCGTACGGATGGTTTGATTGCACCGACAGCGGAAAAAATAATCTGATGATAAAGGCTTATGCCGTTTCCGATACCCAATGCACAGAACACACATACGGCGAATGGATAATCGACAGGGATTCAACCTGTACTGCAACAGGCGAAAAGCACAGAGTGTGCTCAAAGTGCAATCATATTGAAACAGCAACAATCGAAAAGAAACCTCACAATTATATCACTTCAGTGGTTGCACCGACATATACCGCTGACGGATATACGATACATAAGTGTTCGGTTTGCAACAGCTCCTATATTGATAATTATGTATCAAAGCTGACTCTTGACGCTGTCGGTAATGTACGCAGGGTATCAGGAACAACAACATCTGTCGGAATATCGTGGGATAAGAATGCGGCTGCAAGCGGATATGAGCTTGAGATATATAAGGGCGGAAAGTGGACGCAGATACTGAGAACGTCAGGTAACGGCACAGTATCTTATAATGCAGACGGTCTTGCCGCAGGCAGTGTTTATACATTCCGCATAAGAGCGTACAGAAACGAGGGTAGCTCGGTAGTATACAGCGATTACACAAGACTTGCGGCAGGCACAGCGGTTACAAATGTGGCAACGTTTGCAAAGAAATCCGCCACAAGTTCTTCGCTCACTTTACAGTGGTCCAAAAACGCATCTGCAAGCGGCTATATTGTTGAACAGTACAAGGGCGGAAAATGGACGCAGATACTGAAGACCGCTGACAACAAAACGGTTACTCATACAGTAAACGGTCTTGCAGCGGGAACAACCTATACGTTCCGCATAAAAGCATATAAGACAGTAGGTTCAACCGTTCTTTACAGCGACTACACAAGACTTGCGGCTGTTACCGATAAGACTACGCAGCCGGGCAATGTAGCTTCATTTGCAAGGAAATCCGCTACAAGTTCATCGCTTACTTTACAGTGGGCTAAGAATGCGAATGCGACCGGTTATGCTATTGAAAGATATACCGGAGGCAAGTGGGTTGAAATTCTGAGAACTGCTAACAACGCAACGGTTACTCATACGGTAAACGGTCTTGCGGCAGGCACGACATACACCTTCAGAATCAGAGCATTCAACGGTTCTGCGTACAGTGACTATACAAGACTTGCGGCAACAACACTTCCTTCAAACGTTACATCGTTCATAAAGAAAAGCGGTACTGCTTCCACGCTGAATTTACACTGGGCTAAGAACAATTCCGCTACGGGCTATGTTGTTGAGCAGTATAAGGGCGGTAAGTGGACGCAGATACTGAATGCGACATCCAACGCAACGGTTACCTGTCGTGTATCGGGACTTAAAGCAGGCACAACATACACATTCAGAATAGCCGCATACAAGACAGCAGGCGGTGTTACCGAATACAGCGGTTACACCAGACTTGCGGCGGATACCGAGTGATAGGTATAATTAAAACAGCAACGGGTATCGGTACTTACCGATACCCGTTTTATATGTTTCCATTTTTCACTTTTATATAGTATAAAATAGCACAAATTTACGGCAGGTATTTGATTGGGATACCTGCCGTTTGGTTATTGCTTATGTGACGTCCGTCATAATTTCGTCAAGTTCGGTCACCGTCGAGCCTTTGAAAAGTACAGCGTCATTATCACGCAGATTCAGCTTTAAAAATTCTGTAAGAGCCTGTCTTGTGTTCAGCTTTATTACGAATTTGCTTTTTAAATCGGCGGTTTTCATCAGCTCAGCGGCGGTTTCACCGTAGCAAACCGTAATATCTACACTTGCCTTGTTGACGATATTGCCGACCTTCCTGTATATTTCAAGTTCATGCTCGTCACCGTCACCTACTTCAGACAATACCGCTATTCTTCTTGAATCGGGAGGAAGCTGCATGGTGCAGAGTTCCTTAAGTGCCGCACCTACGCTTTCAACAGCCTCGTTTTCAAAATCGGATATTACATAAATACCTCTTTCGTTGCGTACTGTCGTAAGTCCTGTTGACGGGCGGTATTTTTCGATTGCCGGTATAATCTGCTTTGGCGGTATGCCCATAATCTCGCCCAGTGCAAATGTCGCCAGAGCCTGATATACGCTGTGCTTATCGTCGGAATAAAGTTCGATATGATAATTATCCGCACCGTGTATTATATCAAACGAGATCTTATTATGGGAAAGTTCTATGTTATCGGCAAAATAATCAGCCATTCTGTTATCAACGCCAATGGTGATAATATCCTGCGGTATGGTGAATATGCCTGCGAGATTTTTATCGTCAATATTTATGATGACCGCACCTGATTCGTTCATTCCGCCGCACACCTTGAGTTTTTCTTCAATAAGCTCAGGCTTTGTCAGCTCCCTCGGATTCTTGGATACGACCGTGCTTGTAAGTATCGCAACATCAAAGTTGGCTGTCTGCGAAACACGTTCAACGTTTCCTCCGTTTACGCACGAAACATTGATGACAGCCGCCTCGGTTTTAGGTGTAGAAGCAAACATTGCGTGAAGCATTGAATTGTAGTTGTTCGTAACGGAAATTGAATGCACGGTTTCCATCTTGCTCGAAAGCATTTGTTCTATCATTGAAAGGGGATTTATCTTTTCTGGACTGTCCATAACAGCTACTGTCCACATTCCCAGTGCCGACTTTATAAATACTGCGGTCCTGCTGAGAGCGGTATCAAGATTTGCCACAACGATATTTGGAATCTTCTCTATCGGCTGAGTTGTGATAATAACGGACGCACCCTTTTCAAATGCGGCAACAGCCGTTTCCTTATCGGCGGCAAAATATGCACAGCCGGGTTTTATTTTCTGTTTACCGAAGGCAAATGATGTAATCGGAACGTCTGCGGCATTGCGAAGTTCGGCATTAAGAATTTCGCACAGCTTTCCTACGGTGGTAATGGATTTTTCCGCTTCGGAATTCTGCTGTTCCGGTTTTTTACCGCTGAGTGCTTCATAGTTATTGAACGTGAAGTCGAGCAGTGTTATTGCGTCATAGAAAACGTATTTCATCTGCTTTGTGTTTTCCGCTCCGAGTATTATTGCAAGCACTTCTTCTCCGAATTTGTTTGCAGGCGGCAGGGCAGAGCAGGCAAGGCACGATTTCGAACGAGCCGTATATCCGCTTTTTATGCCGATAGCCGTTTCATATCTGTATCTTCTGTTACCGCTGTTAATAAGAAGATTCGTATTCTGCAGATCCCTTGAGCCGTTTTTATTCGTTGCCGGGATCGTATATTTATCGGTAGCCGCTATTGTTCTGAACATTCTGTTGGTCATGCAGTAGCGGCAGATGATGGCAAGGTCGTATGCGTTTGAATACTGCTCCGCTGTAAATCTGCCGTCAGCGGTAGTCACAGTTGTATCCGCCGCACCGATAGATTTAGCCTTTTCCTGCATCATTGCGGCAAACTTGTCAAGGCTTCCGCATATGAATTCCGCAAGAGCAAATAAAGAGTCATTGGCTGAAACCAGCATCATCGAATAAATTAAATCAAGTACAGATATTTTTTCTCCTGCTTCAAGATTGATAGACGCCGAGCCTTTCCAGTTCGAAATCTGCTTTATGACGCTGTCCGATACTGTTACGGTATCATTAGGATTACATTTTTCCAGAGCTATTATAGATGCCATTATTTTGATAAGAAAAGCAGGCGACAGTTTCATTCTGGCATTCTTTTCAAGCAGTATGCGACCCTCATGCTGAGTAACAACGATTGCCGCCTGAGCATTTATCTCGGGCATTTCGGTTTTCTGAACAGCTCTGACTTCTGACATTAAGATTCATCCTTCCGTAGTTAGTTTATGTGAATTTCAGTATCCGTAAGCAAAATTCAACATATTAATTATAGCACCGGAAAACAATAAATGCAATGACTTTTGTGATTATTTTAACTTAATTCATAACGCAAAATGACGAAAAATATTTGAAGGAAGTTTTGATTGGAGTGATAACCAAATATTATTCGCAGAAACGTGAGAATTATTTACAAATTTAACGGTAATGCTTGACATTTTCGGGTTTTGGGTATATAATGATAATGAATAAAAGTATACTTGTGGTAAAAATACACAGCAGTTTACAAAATTTGTAAGTTAAACAGTAATCATTCTTGATTAATGAAATATTAACAGGAGGTCTTTTAGATGCTTCAGAACAGCTACGACAATTACACACAGAAGCCGCAGCTCAACGCTAAGCTGAGAGTGCTCAGAAAGATAATCGCATTTGTATTTGCGATAAATATGCTGATCACCAGATTCTTCGGCGGACCTGCAGGCACTCAGCTCAGACAAGCTGAGGTGTTTACAGACAGTTCTGCTTCGCAGACATATGTGACCGACAGTGTTTACAGCACTGATTTGCCTTCGATTTTATCAGCGGAGGATTTTGACACTTCGGTAACCGCCAGCCAGTCTTCTGTATACAATAATCTCGTCGGAGATGTTTATAACGACGTATTCGGCTATGCTGCAGGCTTTACTCTGTTTACAGAGGGAGATTGCAACATTATGGGCGCAGACAGCGGTGGACGTATTGCAGCAGGCGGAGATTTCACAGGTCCGGGTTGGTATGATATAAACCATCAGGATCCGAACAGAAATGATCCTAACGGATGTGCTTCTCTTATCGTAGGCGGCACGCTGAATAATTTCTGCACCAATAACGGTAACGTATGGGCAAACAACATCGGCGAGAATTACAGCAATTCAAATTATAAAACTGTAATCGGCGGCGTAAACAGCGACGAGTGCAAGTTTAATTTTGCCGATACGTTTGCATATTTACGTTCATCATCCGCACACCTTGCAGGATTACAGGCAAACGGAGTATATAACGGTGCATACGGAAATATTACGCTTGACGGCTATGATAAAGGCGTGAATATTTTCACCATCGATATGTATACATGGAATTCGATGGCGGGTAACGGCGGATACGCTCTTAATATCAATGTTCCCGAAGGCTCGACAATACTTATTAATATTACAGGTGGCGAAGGCGACAGCAGCACAACTCTTAACCTTGCTATGCACAGCCTTATTGTAAACGGTCATCATTTACAGAATAATGAGCAGACAGGCAACTTGCTCTTTAACGTTACCAATGCGGCGACTATTAACATAAACGGCTTTAACGGTTCAATTCTTGCACCCAACTCTGACATAAACGGCGGTGGTTGGCATCATGACGGTAACATCGTTTGTAAGTCATTCTCCGGTAATACAGAGTTAGGCAGTAACCCGTTCAATCCGCCTTTCGACGATGATGATTTCGATTACGGCGATGATGATACCGATACAGACACGGATACTGACACAGACACAGATACGGACACTGACACGGATACCGACACAGATACCGATACCGATACAGACACAGATACCGATACTGACACTGACACAGATACCGATACTGACACTGACACAGACACGGATACAGACACTGACACGGATACCGATACAGACACTGACACAGATACAGATACGGATACTGACACTGACACGGATACCGACACAGATACGGACACAGACACTGACACAGATACGGATACTGACACTGACACGGATACCGACACAGATACCGATACAGACATGGATACCGACACTGACACAGATACGGATACTGACACAGATACAGATACAGATTCTGATACAGATACTGACACAGACACTGACACCGATACTGATACAGATACTGACACAGATACGGATACTGACACCGACACCGATACTGACACAGACACTGATACAGATACGGATACTGATACCGATACAGATACTGATACTGATACAGATACCGATACAGACACGGATACCGACACCGACACGGATACAGACACAGATACCGATACTGACACAGATACGGATACAGATACTGACACGGACACTGACGCAGACACAGACACGGATACCGACACAGATACAGATACTGACACAGATACTGATACAGACACGGATACTGACACTGATACAGACACGGATACTGATACGGACACTGACACAGATACGGATACAGACACAGACACTGACACGGACACGGACACGGATACCGACACTGACGCAGATACAGACACGGATACTGATACTGACTCGGATACTGATACGGATACCGACACAGATACAGATACGGATACCGACACAGATACAGATACAGATACCGACACAGATACAGATACAGATACCGATACTGACTCGGATACTGATACTGACACAGACACAGATACTGATACAGACACTGATACGGATACCGATACGGACACTGACACAGATACGGACACAGACACAGACACTGATACTGATACGGATACAGACACAGACACTGACACGGACACGGACACGGATACCGACACTGACGCAGATACAGACACGGATACTGATACTGACTCGGATACTGATACGGATACCGACACAGATACAGATACAGATACCGACACAGATACAGATACAGATACAGATACAGATACCGATACTGACACTGATACTGATACCGATACAGATTCTGATACAGATACAGATACGGATACTGATACTGACACTGATACAGACACGGATACTGACACAGACACAGATACTGATACGGATGCCGATACAGACACTGATACGGATACGGACACAGATACCGATACAGATACTGACACAGATACTGATACAGACACGGATACCGACACAGATACCGATACAGATACTGACACGGATACAGACACCGATACTGACACGGATACGGATACCGATACAGATACTGATACAGACACGGATACTGACACAGACACGGATACTGACACAGACACGGATACAGACACTGATACGGACACTGACTCAGACACTGACACAGATACGGATACAGACACAGATACGGATACAGATAATGACACGGATACCGATACAGACACTGATACGGACACTGACACGGATACTGACACGGATATGGATACTGATACCGATACTGATACAGACACGGATACAGACACTGACACTGACACTGATACTGACACTGACACGGACACCGATACTGACACTGACACAGATACAGACACTGATTCGGACGCAGATACTGATTCGGATACTGATACTGACACAGACACAGACACTGATACTGATACCGATACGGACATTGACACGGATACGGATTCCGATACCGATACAGACACGGATACCGACACGGATACCGACACTGACACCGATACGGATACAGACACAGATACCGATACAGATACTGACACAGACACGGATACCGACACGGATACTGATACAGATACCGATACTGACACAGATACAGATACTGACACGGACACAGACACGGATACCGATACTGACACGGATACCGATACTGACACGGACACGGATACCGACACAGATACCGATACTGACACGGACACAGACACGGATACTGATACAGATACCGACACAGATACAGATACGGATACAGATTCTGACACGGATACAGATACAGACACCGATACGGATACAGATACAGATACCGATACTGATACGGATACTGACACGGACACAGACACCGATACAGACACAGATACTGACACGGACACCGATACAGACACGGATACCGACACAGATACCGATACTGACACGGATACTGATACGGATACCGACACAGATACCGATACAGACACAGACACCGATACAGACACGGATACCGATACTGACACGGATACTGATACCGATACTGACACAGACACTGATACTGACACGGATACCGACACAGATACAGATACAGATACGGATACCGACACAGATACGGATACCGACACAGATACGGATACAGATACAGACACGGATACAGATACAGACACGGACACGGATACAGATACCGATACAGACACCGATACGGATACTGACACTGATACAGATACTGACACAGATACCGATACAGACACCGATACGGATACAGATACCGATACAGATACTGACTTAGACACGGATACCGACACGGATACCGATACTGACACAGATACGGATACGGATACCGATACAGACACGGATACTGATACAGACACTGACACGGATACAGATACTGATACAGACACAGATACAGATACAGACACAGACATGGATACAGACACAGATACTGACACAGATACGGACACAGATACGGACACTGACACGGATACAGATACAGACACAGATACTGATACTGACACAGATACCGACACTGATACAGATACCGATACAGACACGGATACTGATACCGACACAGATACTGACACGGACACCGATACTGATACAGACACAGACACAGATACCGATACCGATACTGACACAGACACGGATACCGACACAGACACAGATACGGATACCGACACCGACACAGACACAGACACAGACACTGATACTGATACGGATACCGACACCGACACCGACACAGACACAGACACTGATACTGATACGGATACCGATTCTGACACAGACACTGACACAGATACTGACACTGACACGGATACAGATACTGACACAGATACTGATACTGATACTGATACGGATACAGATACAGACACTGACACAGATACAGACACTGATACCGATACTGACACTGATACTGATACTGATACTGATACGGATACCGATTCTGACACAGATACAGATACAGATACTGACACGGATACTGATACCGATACCGACACAGACACAGATACGGATACCGACACTGACACAGACACAGATACTGATACTGACACAGACACTGACACGGACACAGATACAGACACTGATACCGATACTGACACGGACACAGATACAGACACGGATACCGATACTGACACGGATACCGATACTGACACTGACACTGATACAGATACTGACACCGACACCGATACGGATACTGATAACGATACAGATACAGATACGGATACAGACACTGATACCGATACAGATACAGACACAGATACAGACACAGATACAGACACAGATACAGATACTGACACAGACACAGATACTGACACAGACACGGATACAGACACAGACACTGACACGGACACTGATACCGATTCTGACACAGATACTGATACCGATACAGACACTGATACCGATACAGATACAGATACCGATACAGATACTGACACTGACACCGATACAGACACTGACACGGACACAGACACTGACACTGATACGGATACCGACACAGATACCGATACCGATACCGATACAGACACGGACACCGATACAGACACGGATACCGACACAGATACCGATACTGACACGGATACCGATACTGACACGGATACAGATACTGATACTGACACTGACACAGACACGGATACCGATACCGACACCGATACTGACACGGATACAGATACAGACACAGACACAGATACAGATACAGATACTGACACAGATACCGATACTGACACTGATACAGACACGGATACAGACACGGACACAGACACAGACACAGACACAGATACTGATACTGACACAGACACAGATACCGATACCGATACGGATACGGATACTGACACTGATACGGATACAGATACCGATACAGATACAGATACAGATACTGACACGGATACCGATACAGACACAGATACAGACACAGATACGGATACTGACACTGATACAGATACTGATACGGATACCGATACTGACACAGACACTGACACGGATACCGATACAGACACAGATACGGACACAGACACTGATACGGATACTGATACAGACACAGACACGGATACTGACACAGACACAGACACGGATACTGATACCGACACAGATACTGACACTGACACAGACACGGATACAGACACGGATACAGACACTGACACAGACACAGATACAGACACGGATACTGACACTGATACAGATACTGACACTGATACAGATACCGACACAGATACCGACACGGATACAGACACAGACACTGACACAGACACTGATACTGACTTAGATACTGACTCTGATACCGACACAGATACAGATACAGATACAGATACTGACACAGACACGGATACAGACACAGATACTGATACGGACACAGATACAGATACTGACACAGATACAGATACTGACACAGATACAGATACAGATACAGATACTGACACTGATACAGACACGGATACTGATACAGATACCGATACCGACACTGACACTGACTCGGATACTGATACGGATACAGACACGGATGCAGATACTGATACGGACACAGATACCGATACAGACACTGACACAGACACAGACACGGATACCGATACTGACACAGATACTGATACGGATACTGATACAGATACCGATACAGACACAGACACTGACACGGATACAGACACGGATACAGACACTGATACGGATACCGACACAGATACGGATACGGACACGGACACAGATACTGATACCGACACAGACACTGACACTGATACAGATACCGATACAGACACAGATACGGATACTGACACAGATACGGATACAGACACTGATACGGATACCGACACAGATACGGATACGGACACGGACACAGATACTGATACCGACACAGACACGGACACAGATACGGATACCGATACAGATTCTGATACAGATACGGATACAGACACGGACACTGATACAGACACGGATACAGATACCGACACAGATACAGACACTGATACTGATACCGACACAGACACGGATACAGACATGGACACGGATACTGATACTGATACTGATACCGATACAGACACAGATACCGATACCGATACTGACACAGACACCGATACTGATACAGATACTGACACCGATACTGATACCGATACAGACACGGATACGGATACTGACACTGATACAGACACGGATACTGACACTGATACGGATACCGATACAGATACGGACACAGACACTGATACGGACACAGATACGGATACCGATACAGACACGGATACCGATACTGACACAGATACAGATACCGACACGGATACAGATACGGATACCGATACCGATACAGATACTGACACAGATACTGATACAGACACTGATACGGATACCGATACCGATACGGACACGGATACAGATACCGATACCGATACAGACACGGATACTGACACAGACACGGATACAGACACAGATACGGATACAGACACTGACACTGACACAGACACGGATACCGATACAGATACTGACACGGATACTGATACTGATACTGACACAGACACCGATACAGACACTGATACAGATACCGATACAGACACTGATACAGATACCGATACTGACTTAGACACAGATACGGATACTGACACAGATACTGATACCGATACCGACACAGACACTGACACGGATGCAGATGCAGATACTGATACGGACACAGATACCGATACCGATACCGATACAGATACGGATACTGACACAGACACGGACACGGATACCGACACAGACACTGACACGGATACCGACACTGACACAGATACTGATACAGACACTGACACGGATACGGATACCGATACGGACACAGACACTGATACCGATACAGACACAGATACAGATACAGATACAGATACAGATACAGATACTGATACTGACACGGACACTGATTCAGATACCGATACAGACACTGATACGGACACCGATACAGATACCGATACAGACACGGATACCGATACAGACACCGATACAGATACTGACACGGATACAGATACTGACACAGATACTGACACTGACACGGATACAGACACTGACACTGACACGGATACCGATACTGATACTGACACGGATACCGATACTGATACGGATACCGACACAGATACAGACACGGACACTGATACAGACACAGACACTGACACTGACACTGATACAGATACCGATACAGACACAGATACGGATACTGACACAGATACGGATACAGACACTGACACAGATACGGATACTGACACGGATACCGACACCGACACAGATACAGACACAGACACAGACACGGATACTGATACTGACACAGACACGGATACCGACACAGATACCGATACAGACACGGACACCGATACTGATACAGATACTGATACAGACACAGATACCGACACAGACACAGATACAGACACGGATGCAGATGCAGATACTGATACGGACACAGATACCGATACCGATACAGATACGGATACTGACACAGACACGGACACGGATACCGACACAGACACTGACACGGATACCGACACTGACACAGATACTGATACAGACACAGATACTGATACAGATACAGACACTGATACGGATACCGATACAGACACGGATACAGATACAGATACAGACACTGACACGGATACGGATACCGATACGGACACAGACACTGATACCGATACAGACACAGATACAGATACAGATACCGATACTGATACGGACACTGATACGGATACTGACACAGACACAGATACGGATACAGACACAGATACGGATACCGATTCTGACACAGATACTGATACCGACACCGACACGGATACAGATACAGATACTGATACTGACACAGATACCGATAATGATCGTGTAAACGGTGATGAAGTTGACTTCGACGACAGAACACCTCAGGGTGAGCGTGTAAACGGCGATGACAGCAACGGTAACCTTGAGCGTACTGACTTTGACAACACAAACGGCAACCCCAATACCGGCGTTGGCATTGACGGAACGTTTGCGGCAGGTGCGGCGGCTACAGCGGCTCTTGCGGCAGCAGGACTTCTTCTCGGTAAGCGTAAGAAAAAGGACGAATCCGAAGAATAATCGGTGAATAACCAAACAGCTGTATGGCTAAAAACCATACAGCTGTTTTCTTGTATAAGGGCAAAAAATAACGGCAATCAACACGATTGCCGTTATTACTGTTTTGTCAGGTTTTCTTGAACTGACTGTTGTAAAGCTCCGCATAGAATCCGTTCTTAGCAAGAAGCTGATCGTGATTACCGATCTCGATAATCCTGCCCTTATCCATTACCAGAATGGTATCGGCATTTTTTATAGTCGATAATCTGTGAGCTACTATAAAGCTCGTTTTGCCCTTTGTCATCTTTGCGAAAGCGTTCTGTATCTTCATTTCGGTCTTTGTATCAATGCTGCTGGTCGCTTCGTCAAGAATCAGCATTGGAGGCATTGCAAGCATTACACGAGCTATGCACAAAAGCTGCTTCTGACCCTGTGAAATACCGTCATTGTCGCTTATTATCGTATCATAACCGTCTTTCATACGCTTTATAAAGCTATGGCAGTGAGCGGCTTTTGCGGCGGCTACAATTTCTTCTTCTGTTGCGTCCTGTTTTCCGTAAGCTATATTTTCACGGACTGTACCCTCGAAGATCCATGTTTCCTGAAGCACCATACCGTAGCTGAGCCTGAGCGAATCACGGGTCACGTCCTTTATATTGTTGCCGTCAACCGAGATACTGCCCTTATCCGTATCATAGAAACGCATAAGCAGGTTGATTATAGTGGTTTTACCGCAGCCGGTAGGACCTACAATAGCTATCTGCTGACCGCTCTTTACATCAAGATTAAGGTCCTTGATAAGTTCTTTTTCGGGAACGTAAGAGAAGTCAACGTGGTCGATCTTTACGTTTCCGCTTACATCTGTAAGCACCTTGTTGTCAGCGTCGGATATTTCATCGTCGCTTTCAGTGAGGGCGAATATACGTCTTGCCGATGCAAACGCCGATTGCAATTCGGTAACAACGCCTGAAATTTCGTTGAACGGCTTTGTATACTGGTTGGCGTATGATAAAAATGCGGAAAGCTGACCTACCGTGATACCGCCGCCTATAGCACTGAGTGCGCCGAAAATTCCGACACCGGCATATACAAGACCGTTTACAAATCTTGTGGAGGGATTGGTAAGAGCGGAGTAGAACTGCGCTCTTACGCCGACCTTATACAGCTTTGCGTTAAGCTCTTCGAATTTTTCTTCGCTGTATTCTTCACGGGAGAAAGCCTTTACGACCTTCTGATTTCCGATATATTCTTCAGCAAGTCCGGTAATCTGACCTCTGAGCGCCGCCTGCTCCTTGAATTTCTTTGAGCAAAGTCTTGCTATGGTAGAAGCCACAATCAGTGATACAGGGGTTATAACGATAACAACAAGTGCAATGCCTACGTTTATCGAGAACATAAAGCAGAGTGTTCCTATTATAGTGACAGAGCCTGTGAATATCTGCTGAAATCCCTGCAGCAGACCGTCAGATACGGTATCAATATCCGCAACGACTCTGCCTATTATATCGCCGTGCGGAGTAGAGTCTATATATTTCAGCGGTACACGCTGGAGCTTGTTGAAAGCATCTGTTCTTAAATCCCTTACCGTTCTTTGAGTGAGTATGTTGGTGCAATATCCCATAAACCACTGGAATCCCGCACCTACGATTACCACAACGGCGAGCTTTATAATTATCGGCAGAATTTTTTCGAAATCAACGTTGTTAATATCAATGATAAAGTCAACAGCCTGACCGATAAGAACGGGTGCATACAGCGTTGCTATTGCGCTTATAACAGCGCTGACTATCGTGAAAACGAGATAGAACGTATAAGGCTTTGTATATTTCAACAGCTTTGCAAGAACTGTAAAACCGCTGTCGTTGGTTTTTTTACTCATCGCCGTTTATCTCCTTTTCAAGTTCTTCCGCACTGAACTGAGTAAGACAGATCTGACAGTAATCGGTACAGCTCTGTAACAGCTCTTTATGCGTGCCTATGCCGACTGTTTTGCCGTCGTCAAGCACGATTATCTGATCGGCATTTTTGACCGTGTTTGCTCTTTGAGAAATGATAAACACCGTCATATCGGAGCAGTTTTCCTTGATTGCCGTTCTCAGCTTTGCGTCTGTTGCAAAGTCAAGTGCGCTTGCGCTGTCGTCAAGTATCAGTATCTCCGGATCTGCGGCTATTGCCCTTGCAATAGTAAGTCTTTGCTTCTGACCGCCCGAAAGGTTCTTACCGCCCTGAAGTATCTTATAATCAAGCCCGTTTTCGAGTTTTTCGACAAACTCATAAGCCTGCGAGATCTTCAGCGCACGCCATATCTGCTCGTCTGTTATATTATCTCCGCCCCACTTCATATTTTCACGGACTGTACCGCTGAAAAGTACGGCTTTCTGAGGAACGACCGCTATCTTTTTGCGAAGACGGTTAAGGCTGTATTTTCTGACATCTGTTCCGTAAACTTCGACCAAACCGTCTGATGCGTCATAGAATCGGGGGATTAGATTTATAAGCGTTGATTTACCGCTGCCCGTACCGCCTATTATGCCTATCGTCTGACCTTTTTCGGCGGTGAATGATATATCTTCAAGTGCATATTCACTGTTATCGTGATAGCTGAAATATACCTTGTCGAATTTTACGGCAGGAGCAGAGCTGTCGCCGTTTTCTTCGGTGCTTTCAGTTTCTGTAACTGACGGCTTTGTGTCAAGTACCTCGTTTACTCTTGCCGCACAAGCCGCCGACTTTGTGAAGATAACAACAAGGTTTGCAACAACCACAAGGGCGAGCAGGATCTGATTCATATAGTTTACAAGTGCGATAACCTGACCTTGTGTAAGGTCACCGACATTTACCGAGAATCCGCCGAACCATATTATTGCAACGATCGCAAGGTTCAGTATGATAGCGTTGACAGGGCTGAGCAGTGCCGAAATCTTGCCGGCTCTTACCGCCGCTTTTTCAATATCCTCAGCGTTATCACTGAAACGTTCTATTTCGTGCTGCTGCTTTGAAAATGCTCTTACGGCTCTTGCACCGACAAGATTTTCACGGGTGATGAGCGAGGTCTTGTCCAGCTTTTTCTGTATCGACTTGAAGAAGGGGATAGTCCTTGTTGTGACAAGCCACATAACAATCGCAACAAGCGGAATAACGAGAACGAAAATCAGCGCTAATTTCACATCTATCATAAAAGCCATTATCGTTGAACCGATAACCAAAAACGGCGCTCTTACAACAAGTCTTATCAGCATCGCAACAGCGACCTGCAGCTGATTTATATCGGAGGTAAGCCTCGTTATAAGTGATGGCGTGCCGAATTCGTCAACCTCCTTGTGCGAAAGAGTGTTAATATGATGATACAGCTCACGTCTTAGCTCTGTGCCGAAGCCCTGCGACGCAACCGATGCCACATACTGACATATAAGCGCAAATCCAAGACCGCATACACCGAGCAGAACAAGCACTCCGCCCATCTTCCAGATATAACCGCTGTCTTTGTGTGCAATACCTATGTCTATTATCTTCGCCATAACCAGAGGAACGATAAGTTCAAATACCGCCTCGGTCAGCTTGAAAATGGGTCCGAGTATTACGTTTTTTCTGTATTTTTTAAGATACTTAACCAGTTTTAGCATATTTCACCGTCCAATAATAATGACATCGGAGCAAAATCCGATGTCATTACGAATATTTAATTATTATCAGCCAAGAACTTTCTTGATTTCTTCGGGAAGTGAGGCAGCGAAGCTGTCGCCTACCAACAGGCTTATCTCGTCAACGCTCGTTGTTATGAGCATTACATCGGCACATATGTTTTCGCAAGCCTTGAATACCTTAGCCGCAAAACCTGCCTGATCAACCATTTCCTCGCTCTTGATAACTATCTTTACATTACCGCTGTTTACACAGGGTGTTATTCCGTGTACTGCAGTTATTCTGGGTAAAACGGTAAGCAGTGTGGGTATATCATCATCGCTGAACGTAAAGCCGAATGAAAACATATCCGACTTAGGAGGTGTCTGCGAGATCATATCTACATTGATACCGCTTTCGGCTACCGCTGAAAGAGTAGTTGAAACAAAACGCTTTCTTGACGGAACATCTGAAAATGTTACGATTGATATGTTTTCGTATACTTTAATATCTGTCATATTGACCTCCGTTATGCTTCGGAAAGAAGATCCGACATCTGATAAAGACCTTTTTCACAGCCGCTTAAGAATACTGCCGCATTGACTGAGCCGACTGCGAATACCTGTTTTGAGCCTGCGCTGTGAGAAAGAGTTATCACTTCGTCACGTCCTGCGAATATAACATCATGCTCGCCTACAATCGTACCGCCTCTTATCGAGTGCATACCGATTTCGGTTTTCTCACGGGGCTTTCTCACGCTGTGGCGGTCATATACATAGTGCATCTTGTTGCCAAGCTCTTCGTTTATCGCTTCCGCTATCATAATTGCCGTTCCCGAAGGAGCGTCCTTCTTGAGATTGTGGTGCTTTTCAACTATCTCAATATCAAACTGATCGCCGAGTACCTTTGTTGCACGTTTTGCAAGATCAACAAGAAGATTTATTCCGAGCGACATATTGAATGTGAAGAACACGGGAATCTGACCCGCCGCTGTCTTTATCTGCTTTATCTGTTCATCTGTGTAGCCTGTCGTTGCAATAACTACGGGAACATTGTTTATCTTGCAGTAGTCGAGCAGCTCGTCAAGCAGTGAGGGGTGCGAAAAGTCGATTATAACATCGGGCTTTTCCGGCAGATCGAATAACTTCTTGTAAACGGGAAAGTCTGCGTACTGTTCACCTGCTATATCAATGCCGGCTGTTATTTCGCAGTCATCTCTCGTATTGACAATGTCATTTATTACTCTGCCCATTTTGCCGCAGGCACCTGTAATTACAATTCTCGTCATATTAACGTCCTTTTTCTGAATTTACTTTGTAAGACCGAGCTTTTCCATAGATGAAAACAGCTTAGCTATCTTTGCGTCTTCCATTCTTATAAGCGGAAGTCTGCACTCGCCAACATTCTTGCCCATTATGTTAAGCGCTTCCTTAACGGGAATGGGGTTGACATCTATAAACAGATCGTTTGTAAATTCAAGGAGCCTTAGCTGTAACTCAGCCGCTTTCTTATAGTCGCCTTCAAGACAGTAGCTTGCAATCTTGTGCGTTTCGGCAGGAAGACAGTTTGCAAGTACCGAGATAACACCCTTACCGCCGAGCGACATTATAGGTACTATCTGGTCGTCGTTACCCGAATAAATGTCAAGGTCGGTTTCAGCCGCTATCTTGGCTACTGCGCTTATATTTCCGCTTGCTTCCTTTGCGGCAACTATGTTGTCCTTCTTTGCAAGCTCCTTGTACGTTTCAACAGAAATGTTCACACCTGTACGGCTGGGAACGTTGTAGAGGATTATCGGCAGGCTTACGCTGTCCGCAATTGCACTGAAGTGTGCGACAAGTCCTCTCTGCGAAGTCTTGTTATAATAAGGTGTCACAAGGAGCAGTGCGTCAGCACCGAGTGCCTCGGCTTCTTTTGAAAGCTGAATGGCATAAGCGGTATCGTTACTGCCTGCACCTGCTATGACAGGAACTCTCTTTGCTACCTTTTCAACGCAGAAGCGGATACATTCCTTATGCTCCTCGTCTGTCATAGCCGCAGATTCGCCTGTTGTGCCGCACACTACTATAGCGTCCGTTCCGCCGGCAATCTGCTCCTCTATACGATCTGCAAAATTATCGTAGTTGATGCTCCCGTCCTCGTTCATAGGGGTCACTATAGCTACTGCAGAGCCTGTAAAAATTGTCTTTTTCATCGGATACCTCCGTGTTCAATGAATCAAAATCAGTCGAAATAACCCTTTGCGGCATAAAGCTCAGCCATTTCAACTGCGCCGCCTGCGGCACCTCTTAATGTGTTGTGTGACAGGCAGACAAACTTGTAGTCGTACTGTGTGTCTTCTCTTAATCTGCCGATCGAAACTGCCATACCGCCTTCAAGGTTTCTGTGCAGCTTAGCCTGAGGCATATTGTCTTCTTCAAAGTAGTGAAGGAACTGCTTGGGAGCGGAGGGAAGCTCAAGCTCCTGCGGTGCGCCCTTGTATTCCTTCCAGATATTGAGGATCTCTTCCTTTGAGGGCTTGTTCTCGAAGCTAACAAATACTGCGGCAAAGTGACCGTTTGATACGGGAACTCTGAGGCACTGTGTTGTGATTGCGGGAGCGGCAGCCTTTACAATCTTGTCGCCCTCAATCTTGCCCCATACCTTCAGAGGCTCCTGCTCACTCTTTTCTTCCTCACCGCCGATATAGGGGATAAGGTTATCTACCATTTCGGGCCATGTTTCAAATGTCTTGCCTGCGCCTGAAATTGCCTGATATGTGCAGGCGAGAACCTTTGTGATACCGAACTTGCGTAAGGGGTTGAGAGCGGGAACGTAGCTCTGGATAGAGCAGTTTGACTTAACTGATATGAAACCTCTCTTTGTGCCAAGACGCTTCTTCTGAGCCTCAACGATAGCCATATGCTCGTCGTTGATTTCGGGGATAATCATAGGAACGTCGTCTGTGAAACGGTTAGCTGAGTTGTTGGACATAACAGGGCACTCGTGCTTTGCGTAAGCTTCTTCAAGAGCCTTTATCTCGTCCTTCTTCATATCTACCGCACAGAATACGAAATCGACCTGTGATGCGATCTTTTCAATATCGGCAGTAGCGTCCATAATAACAATGTCTTCCATAGCCTTGGGCATAGGCTTTTCGATGAGCCATCTTGAGCCGACAGCCTCTTTATAAGTCTTTCCTGCGGAACGGGGAGATGCGGCAAGCACCTTTACGTTGAACCAGGGGTGATTTTCCAGCAGAACGGCAAAACGCTGTCCTACCATACCCGTAGCACCGATAATACCTACGTTGTAGTTTTTCATTTTAGTTTCCATCCTTCTTTTTTTGCTTTTAGCATATTTTCTTAAAAAAGCCGCTTGTAAAAATGATTACAGGCGGCTTTGTATGCAGATGTGATAAAGTTGTGTGATAGCTCTCCACCTACAGCTTAACCGCTTGATGACAATCGTGCATATATTAGACACACGACCAGATACATAAGCTCCGACACTTATGTTCTTCGGCGACAAAGCCTTTTCCCGCTGCAATCTGTCGGCAGATTGACGCAACGGGTACTTTTCTTTAATCGCACCTCTACCTGCTTTGTTTATATTATCATATTTATTGCTGTTTGTCAATGGCGAAGCGGTAAAAAATAATTTGATTTTTTTTCGTAAATGTGTTATTATAAAACAGTATGCAATATCCAGAAAGAAAAAATGCGTGAAAAACGCAAAAAACAGAGGAAAAACAATGCTTAAATCGGATTTTTATTATGACTTGCCGCAGGAGCTTATCGCACAGACTCCGCTTGAGCCTCGTGACAGCTCACGGCTTATGAAAATTGACCGCAAAAGCGGCGAAATAACACATGACCGCTTTTATAATATATGCGATTATCTTGAAAAGGGTGACCTGCTCGTTCTCAATGACTCAAAGGTTTTCCCTGCAAGACTTTACGGCGTAAAGCAGGAAACGGGTGCGGCAGTGCAGTTCCTGCTTCTTCACCAGATTTCGCATAATCGCTGGGAGGTTATGGTGAAGCCCGGCAAAAGACTTAAAATCGGTACGAAGGTTGACTTTTCGGGCATTCTGACAGCCGAGATAGTCGACTATGCCGAGGGCGGCGACAGGATAGCCGAGTTTACCTATGACGGCGACAGCATATTTGAAGTGCTTGACCGTATCGGTCAGATGCCGCTCCCTCCTTATATTACCGAAAAGCTGAAGGATAAGGACAGATACAACACCATATATTCCCACGAGGTAGGCTCTGCCGCCGCTCCTACTGCTGGACTTCACTTCACCGAAAACGTGTTTGCAAAGCTCCGTGAAAAAGGCGTTGATACAGCTTTTGTAACGCTCCACGTCGGACTTGGTACTTTCCGTCCCGTAAAAGAGGACAATATACTCGATCATAAGATGCACGTTGAGCATTACTCCATACCGCAGGAAACCGCCGATAAGATAAAGGCCTGCAGAGAGCGTGGCGGACGTGTCATTTCAGTCGGCACCACAAGCTGTCGTACACTTGAATCTGCCGCATCGCTTGACCCTAACGGCGAGATAAAAGCCTGCTCGCACGATACGGGGATATTTATATATCCCGGCTATGAGTTTAAAGCGATAGACGGACTTATTACGAATTTCCACCTTCCCGAAAGTACGCTTATAATGCTTGTAAGCGCATTCTTAGGCAGGGAAAAGACTCTCAATGCTTATAATGTTGCGATACAGGAGAAATACCGTTTCTTCAGCTTCGGCGACAGTATGATAATAATATGATGAACATCGTTAAAGTAACCCTGCCCGAAAAGTGCAGGATAATTTGCGTCAGTGATATACACGCACATTATGATGAGTTTGCAAGGCTTTTGCGTAAGTGCGACTACAATAATGAAAGCGACTATCTGTTCATTCTCGGTGATATTCTGGAAAAGGGCAGGCAAAATATCGAAACACTGCACTTTATACAAAAATTATCCCGCGACAAAAAATGCGTATGTATCAAGGGTAACAACGATACGATGGTATCGCGTATGGCGTTTGACGATGAAAAGGAAAAGTTTCTCGAAAGGCTTACATACCGCCCTGTAAACGCTTATATGCAAATGGCGGAGAGCATCGGTATTACCGATTTAACGACAGATTTTGATAACAAGCGTAATGCTGTCAACCAAAAATTCGCTAAAGAACTGTCGTTCGTTTCGGGGCTTCCGACGGCTATAGAAACCGAAAAACACATTTTCGTTCACGCAGGTATAGAAAACCGCACGGACTGGGAAAACAGCTCAGAGCAGTTTGTTCTGTGCGCACCGTGGTGGATAAGAAGCGGTCACGCTCTTGATAAATATGTTGTCGTGGGTCACTTCCCGACCTATAATTTCGCAAGAGGAAAAAACACCAATCTGCCGATAATTGACACGGATAAAAGGATAATAGCGGTTGACGGCGGCTGTTCGGTAAAATCGGCAGGACAGATAAATGCTTTTATAATAACTAAGGACGGAGAAAGCTACAGCTATGACAACGTATTCGAGCCGTCCGAGCCGTGTGAAAAATGTACGGTCATCAAGGATTATACAGCCGCTCGGCATTATTCTTATCTTGATTATGAAAAGAGCGACCTTGAAATACTCGGCAAGTCAGACGGACTGGTGTCGGTGCGTGATAAGCACAGCGGCAACAGCGGACTTATACTTGAAAACTATATCGCCCAATGGGGTGACGGACATTATCACGGCTGGACTAATCTTGATGCGTTTGTTTGCGTTAATAAAGGCGAAACATTCTGCGTTTATTATAAGAATGAAAAATACTGCTATGGCATAGCACAAAGCGGAGAGGTAGGAATGATACCGCTTGACTGCGTTGCCGTATTTAAGGAGAAATATGTTTAAAGTATTAAAAACAGACGGTGTAGCAAGACGAGGAGAATTCCACACACCTCACGGTGTGATACAATCGCCGTTTTTTATGAATGTCGGCACATCTGCGGCAATCAAGGGCGGTATATCATCGCTTGACCTCAAAGACCTCAAGTGTCAGGTGGAGCTTTGCAACACCTATCATCTTCACGTTCGTCCGGGAGATGATATAATATATAAAATGGGCGGACTTCACAAGTTTATGAACTGGGACAGACCGATACTTACCGACAGCGGCGGATTTCAGGTGTTCTCGCTTGCGAAGCTCAGAAAGATAAAGGAAGAGGGAGTATATTTCAACTCCCACGTTGACGGCAGACGTATTTTTATGGGTCCCGAAGAAAGCATGAGGATACAGTCGCATCTTGCCTCAACGATAGCTATGGCATTTGACGAATGTATAGAAAATCCCTCGCCGTATGATTATGTAAAGAAGTCGGTTGACAGAACAACAAGATGGCTGCGGCGCTGTATTGACGAAATGGCAAGGCTTAATTCTATGCCCGAAACGATAAACAGACAGCAGATGCTGTTTGCGATAAATCAGGGCGGAACTTATGACGATATAAGAGCCGAGCATATGAAAACAATAGCGAATATGAACGTTGACGGCGTGGCTATCGGCGGACTTGCCGTAGGCGAGCCTACAGATGTTATGTACAGGATAATAGAAACCGTTATCCCGCACGCTCCGACAGACAAGCCACGTTATCTTATGGGTGTCGGTACTCCGTCAAATATAATAGAAGCCGTTTACAGAGGCGTTGATATGTTCGACTGCGTTATGCCGAGCAGAAATGCACGTCATGCTACCGTGTTCACATGGAACGGTATCACTCACGTCACGAATCAGTGCTTTGAAACCGATTCACTGCCGATAGACCCCGAATGCGACTGTCCTACCTGCCGTAATTTCTCAAGAGCGTATATAAGACATCTGTTTAAATCGGGAGAGATGCTTGGCGGAAGACTTGCTGTACAGCATAATTTATATTTCTATAATACGCTTATGGAGAAGATAAGAGCGGCAATCGAAGAGGGAACTTTCGAGGAATTCAGAAATCACTATTCACCGCTTTTAGCGTCAAAACTTGTCTGATTTTCTTTGAATTATCACATAAGGGTGATATAATAACAAACTATGATTTAAAGCGAAAAGGAGAGCGTATGAAGCTTATAAATATAGGCTACGGCAACACCGTCAATTCCGACAGGGTAATAGCTGCTGTGAGTGCCGATGCCGCACCGGTAAAGCGTATAATATCAGCGGCAAAGGATAACAACACTGCCATAGATGCGACCTGCGGCAAAAAGACCAAAACGGTCATAATAACCGACAGCAACCATGTAGTCCTGTCGGCACTTGATATATCGCATTTCACAGGCATAACCGCAGGTGAAGAGGTAAATGAATAACAGGGGGAGGAACAGTATGAACAAAGGATTGCCTATAGTAATTTCCGCACCGTCGGGCTGCGGTAAGGATACGATACTTGAACAGCTTTACAAGAAAAACTCAAATCTTACACAGTCGGTTTCCGCTACCACAAGAGCAATGCGTGAGGGCGAAATTGACGGAGTAAGCTATCACTTCACGACTACTGACGCATTTGAAAAGATGATAGCAAACGGTGAAGTGCTTGAATACACGCAGTATTGCGGCAACTATTACGGTACGCCTAAGAAAGCCGTTACGGATATGCTTGAACAGGGCAGGGACGTAATACTCAAGATTGAGGTCGAGGGTGCGATGAATATAAAGAAGATATTCCCCGAATGCGTGCTTATATTCATACTTCCGCCCTCAATGAGCGAGCTTGAAAGAAGACTCAGAAAAAGAGGCACCGAAACGGAAGAAACTATCGCCGCAAGAATAGCGCAGGCAAGAAACGAGCTTCAGTTTGCAGACAAGTTTGATTATCTTGTAGTAAACGGCGAGCTTGAAAAGGCGGTAGATGATGTGAATACCGTTATCCTTGCGGAAAAGATGAACACGAAGCGTTCACTTTCGTTACTTGAGGAAATCAAGAAATCATAATGAGCGACCGCTATGATAAGGCTATCGTATCGGTAGTAGTCGATAAGGCACTTTACAGCTTTGATAACGAGTTTGATTATTATCTTCCGCAGGGAGTTAAGGCAAGCGTAGGTCAGCGTGTAATCGTGCCGTTCGGCAAAGGCGGTAAGAAGCGTGTCGGCCTTGTGACCGGCTTTAAGCAGAATGCGGATTACGGACGGCTCAAGGATATATACTGCGTTATAAATGACGGAGTGATACTGGGTGACGAGGCTCTGCGTCTTATGCACTGGCTGAAGGACAATACCTTCTGTACCTATTTTGATGCGGTAAAGACTATCCTGCCCGGAGGTATGGCTCTGAATGTATCTCAGAGATATGCCATAAGCGATGAGTTCAGAAAAGCCCCCGACAGCTTTGCTCTTGAACCTGAGGAGCAGGCGGTATCGGCTATGCTTCTCGGCTGTAAAAGCGACAGAGAACTTAACGATATGATCGAATACGGCTTTGACGAACAGCAGAAAAAGCTGATTGGGCGTCTTTCGGAAAAAAGCGTACTTGTTTCGCTTGATATTATAAAGCAGCGAGTAGGCAGCGAAACCGAAAAAAACGTAAGGCTTACAGACAGCTATCTCAGCGGCGAGTATGCCGACAAAGGCGGAAAGCCCCTTACCGCAAAACAGAAAAAGGTAGCCGATTTTCTGACGGATGCCGATTCCGCATCGGTAAAGGAAGTATGTTATAATTGCGTTGTAACAGCCGCCGTTATAAACAATATGGAGAAAAACGGCATTGTAGAATGCTTTGACAATGAAGTTTCACGCTCGCTCACCGCAGGAGCAAAGGCGGTAAGGAGCATTGACGATATAGTGCTGTCAGATGAACAGACCGCCGTATACAGCGGAATGTCCGAACTTATGGACAGTGGCAAGCCGCAGTGCGCCTTACTTAAAGGCGTTACCGGAAGCGGCAAGACCACCGTTTTCTTAAAGCTTATCGACAAGGCATTAAAACAGGGGAAAACAGCCCTTATGCTTGTTCCCGAAATATCGCTCACTCCCCAGATGGTGAGAAATTTTACCGATCTTTTCGGAAGCAACGTTGCGGTAATACACAGCAACCTTTCGCTCGGTCAGAGGACAGATGAGTACAAGCGTATCGAAAAAGGCGAGGCAAGGATAGTCATAGGTACAAGAAGTGCCGTATTCGCACCGCTTGACAACATCGGTATAATCGTTATTGACGAAGAGGGCGAGCATACCTATAAATCCGAAAAATCTCCACGCTATCAGGCAAGGAGCATAGCAAAGCAGAGATGCTTTTACCACAATGCCACGCTTCTTTTAGCATCTGCAACTCCAAGCCTTGAAAGCGCATACTTTGCGTCAATCGGCAGATATAAGCTGTTTGAGATGAAAAAGCGTTACAGCCAGCCGGTACTCCCCGATGTGTATCTTGTCGATATGAAGGTCGAGGTCGAAACCGGTAACCGTTCCAATTTCAGCAGGGCGCTTGCCGATGAGATAAAGAATAATCTGCAAAGAGGAGAGCAGACGATACTTCTGCTCAACCGCAGAGGCTACAACACCTATATGAACTGCATAAAGTGCGGCGAGGTGTATAAATGTCCCAACTGCAATATTCCTCTTACATATCATAAGACAAACAATTGCATGATATGTCACTATTGCGGCTATACCGAGGTATTCACAGGAAAATGCAAATCGTGCGGCTCGAAGTTCATATACAGCACAGGTACAGGAACACAGCGTATAGAAGATGAAATATCGACGTTGTTTCCGTCTGCCAGAGTATTGCGTATGGACGCAGATACCACGATGAGCAAGTTTTCTTACGAAAAGAATTTCGATAAATTCAAAAACGGCGAGTATGATATTATGGTCGGCACTCAGATGATAGCCAAAGGGCTTGATTTTGAGAACGTGACGCTTGTCGGCGTACTGCTGATAGATAAATCGCTGTACGCAGGCGATTATCTCGGTTATGAAAAGACGTTTTCGCTTATAATACAGGTGGTCGGAAGATGCGGCAGAGGCTCGAAAAAAGGCAGAGCGTATCTGCAGACCTTTTCTCCCGAGCATTATGTTCTTAATCTTGCGGCTGACCAGAATTACGATGAGTTTTTCAGACAGGAATGCGAGATAAGAAAAGCACTGCTGTTTCCGCCGTACTGCGATATATGCGAAATAGGGCTTTCATCGGTTGATGAGGCGGCCTGCAAAAAAGGCTCTGACAGTTTCGTAAAGCTGTTTATGAAAAATCTTGAGGGTCACGGTATCCCTATAAGAGTGCTTGGACCGTCCGCCTGCTCGGTGGCAAAGGTAAACGGCAAGTACCGCTATCGTATCATTATAAAATGTAAGAATAATAAAGAATTCAGATTGGTTATGAAGGCTACACTGCTTGATGCATATAAATCACCGGCACTTGATAAAGTCAGCTTCTTCGCCGATATGAACGGCGAGATTATATAAACAAAAGAAAGGATTTTTGAAATGGCAAAGAGAATAATAGCTAAGGACGGCGACGAATCGCTGAGAAAAAGATGTAAGGACGTTACCGTATTTGACGATAAGCTGTGGACGATGCTTGACGATATGTACGAAACAATGCAGGAGGCAAACGGCGTAGGTCTTGCCGCACCTCAGATAAGCGTACTGAGGAGAGTTGTGGTCATAGACGTAGGTGACGAACACGGAAAAATCGAGCTTATAAACCCTGTTATCACATCTATGAAAGGCAAACAGCACGAGCTTGAGGGCTGTCTTTCAGTGCCGGGTATGTGGGGATATGTTGACAGACCCGCAAAGGTAAAGGTAAAGGCACAGGACAGATACGGCAAAGAATTTGATATAGAAGGTACAGAGCTTTTAGCGATAGCTCTGTGTCACGAAATCGACCATCTGAGCGGTATTCTGTTTACCGATAAGGCAGATGAACTGCTGACTTCCGAACAGCTTGAGGAACGTAAAAAGTAAGGGGGAAATCATTTGAACATAGTATTTATGGGTACTCCGGATTTCGCCGTATCGGCACTCGAGGAGTTACACAAGCATCATAATGTCATGGCTGTTTTCACTCAGCCCGACAAGCCTAAGAACAGAGGAAAGAAGATGCAGGCACCTCCCGTAAAGGAGTGCGCCGAAAAGTACGGTATCCCCGTATATCAGCCTCTGTCGCTCAGAAAGGGCGATGCGGAGAAGTCGCTTGAACTTCTTAAACAGCTTGCTCCGGACTGCATTGTTGTGGCGGCTTACGGTCAGCTTCTTCCCGAAAGCATACTTGAGCTTCCAAAGTACAAGTGCATCAATATACATGCTTCGCTTCTGCCGAAATACAGAGGTGCCGCACCTATCCAGAAGTGCATCATAGACGGCGAAACAGAAAGCGGAGTTACAACAATGCTTATGGCAAAGGGACTTGATACGGGCGATATGCTGATGAGCAGGTCGGTTACGATTACTCCCGATATGACCGGCGGAGAGCTTCACGACAGCCTTGCGGCTACAGGCGGAGAGCTTATAATCGAAACGCTGAAGGCCTGTGAGGAGGGTACGATAAAGCCTGTACCTCAGGACGACAGCCTTTCGTGCTACGCAGGTCTTATCACGAAAGAAATGTGCAGGATAGACTTCTCAAAAAATGCAATTGATGTATATAATTTCATAAGAGGTATGTCACCGTCGCCCTGCGCCTATACTTTTATAGGAGATAAAAGATTGAAGGTTTACTTTGCGGTTATGACAGATATTACCTCCGACAAGCCGTTCGGAACTGTCGTGAACGAAAACGACCTCACCGTAGTATGCGGCGACAAGAAATGTATAAGATTTACCGATGTTCAGGGAGAGGGCGGAAAGCGTATGAATACCGCAAGCTTTCTGAACGGCAACAAGCTACAGCGTGACACTGTGTTGAACTGATAGCGTCAAACGGAAAGGAGAACGGATATGGAATTTATACTTTATTTACTGCTGATAGCAGCCTTTATCTTTTCTATATTCACCTCGATCAATGTAAAAGGTACTTTCAGAAAATACAACAAGATGCCAAGCTCAAGAGGAATGTCTGCCGCAGATATAGCAAGACAGATTCTTGACAGCAACGGGCTTTATAATGTTCAGGTAACAAGAGTATCCGGAGAGCTTACCGACCATTACGACCCCAGAACAAACACCGTTGCACTTTCGGCTCCCGTCTATGACAGTGTATCTGTCGGAGCTATCGGAGTTGCGGCTCACGAGGTCGGTCATGCGATACAGTATGCCGAAAACTACACGCCTATAAGGATAAGAATGGCAATTCTTCCCGTTGCACAGTTCGGCTCATCGGCGTGGATACTGTTCTTCATACTCGGTATTGTGTTTAATATGCCGATACTCAGAGGCATAGGCATCGGACTTTTTGCGGCAATAGTGCTGTTCCAGCTGATAACGCTCCCCGTTGAGTTCAACGCAAGCCACAGAGCGCTTGCAACAATAAAGAATCAAGGCATACTGTTCGGTGCGGAGTATACAGGCGCAAAGAAAACGCTCACAGCCGCAGCAATGACTTATGTAGCATCGCTTGCAGTGGCTTTATTACAGCTTTTAAGACTTATCGCAAGCTCAAGAAGAGATTGATTTGGAGAGATGAATGAAAACCGCAAGACAGATAACGCTCGACCTTCTTATCCGTATGGATACGCAGGGGGCATACTCAAATATAATACTTGACCACGCATTCACGCAAAATGATGCGGACAGGCGTGACAAAGCCTTCTCGGCGGCTCTTTTCTACGGCGTACTTGAACGCAGAATGACGCTCGATTATCTTATACGCTATTATTCGGGAATCGAATTCGATAAGATAAAGACAGCGGTCGTTGAAATACTCAGAATGGGCTTCTATCAGCTTCTGTTCATGAATTCCGTGCCGGACAGCGCTGCGGTGAACGAATCGGTGGCACTTTGCGATTACTGCAACAGTACAAAGGCAAAGGGTTATGTTAATGCTATCCTCAGAACATTTCTGCGTAATGAAAAACAGATAGATTACGGCAACCTTACGGGAGAAGCAAAGCTCTCTATCGAATATTCCTGTCCGAAATGGCTTGTGAAGAAGTGGAACAGCGAGCTTGGCGAGCAAAGAGCAATGCAGATGATAAACTCCTGCTTCGGACGACCGCCGATATATGCAAGAGTAAATACCGTCAGATACACGGTTGACGATGTTATGGGTGAACTTGAGTCCGAAGGAATATCCGCAGCGAAGAACAGCCTTATAGATGCCTGCATAGAGCTTGCCAACACCAAGGGGATAGAGCAAAGCTCCGCATATAAAAAGGGTATGTTTCACATTCAGGATATTTCGTCGCAGATATGCTGTAAAATAGCCGCTCCTATGTTCAATGAAACGGTTGTGGATCTTTGCAGTGCGCCCGGCGGCAAAACGTTCACCTGTGCCGAAATTATGAACGACAGGGGCAGAATATACAGCTACGATTTGTATGACGGAAAAGTTTCCGTTATTACAAATACAGCTAAACGGCTCGGTCTTACTATTATAACCGCCGCAGAAAACGATGCGACAAAATTCAACCCCGATATACCGAAAGCTGACAGAGTGATATGCGATGTACCGTGTTCGGGACTCGGCGTTATCAGAAGAAAGCCCGAAATAAAGTACAAGCCTATGAAACAGCTTGAAACCCTCCCCGATACACAGAGGAAGATAATAAACAACGCCGCTGAATATGTAAAACCGGGCGGAACTCTTATCTATTCGACCTGCACTGTAAGCAGGACGGAAAATGACGATATAGTTGATGAGTTTTTAAAAGAGCACAGCGACTTTGTGCCGGTAGTCGTTCCTCTTAACATCAAAGGTCTTGAGGACAGCTACAAGAGAACAATGCTGCCCTGTGATGTGAACGGCGACGGTTTCTTCACAGCAACACTCAGAAAGGTGAAATAATACATATAAATGGAAAAAACAGATATTCTTTCGCTGTCGAAAGAGGAGTTGGAAGAAAAGATTCTGGCTATGGGCGAGAAAAAATTCAGAGCCGGACAGATATACGATTGGTTACATATTAATAAAGTAGAAGAATTTAGCAAAATGACCAATCTATCTGCACAACTCAGAGAAAAACTCGACGATATTTTTTGGATAAACTCACTAAAAATTCAAAAAAGGCTTGTATCTGACATAGATAATACGGTAAAATATCTTTATGGTTTGTCTGACGGAGAAAAAGTCGAAACCGTACTTATGGAATACAAGCATGGCAACAGCATCTGTATATCAACTCAGGTCGGCTGCAAAATGGGATGTAAATTCTGTGCATCGACCAAAGCAGGATTTGTAAGAAATCTTGAACCGAGTGAGATGCTGCTGCAGATATACGAAAGTGAACGTGACAGCGGACGAAAGATAAATCACGTTGTACTTATGGGAATAGGCGAGCCGCTGGATAATTTTGATAATGTTGTAAAGTTTCTCAGACTTCTGTCGGCAAAGGACGATATGAGCCTGCGACACGTTTCGGTATCGACCTGCGGACTTGTGAACAGAATATATGAGCTGGCTGACCTTAAGCTCGGCATAACGCTCTCTGTTTCTCTCCATGCACCGACAAACGAGCTCAGAAGTTCTATAATGCCCATAAATGACAGATTCTGCATAGAAGAACTTATGGAGGCGTGCAAGTATTATTTCAATACCACGGGCAGAAGAATCAGCTATGAATTTGCGCTGATTGACGGAGTAAACGACAACAGACAATCCGCAGACGCACTTCTTAAACTGCTGAAGGGTCAGAACTGTCACGTCAATCTTATTCCCGTCAACGAGATAAAGGAAGGCGTATTTAAACGCAGTGCTTCTGTTGAAAAGTATAAACAGATGCTTATAGACGGCGGACTTAACGCTACAGTCAGAAGAACGCTCGGTGCGGACATCAGCGCCGCCTGCGGTCAGTTAAGACGTGATAATAAGTAAGAAATCAAGGGAGAACCATTATATATGAAGGCTTACGCAAAGACCGATATAGGTAATTGCCGTGAAGAAAATCAGGACAGCTACTGGATAGGCGAGCTTGGAGATGACGCTATAGCGATCATTCTGTGCGACGGAATGGGCGGACAGAATGCCGGCGGATGTGCCAGCACAACGACTGTTGATTTTATAAAGGACAGACTGATAAAAGGCTTCAGACACGATATAACCAGAAATCAGATAAGGAATTTATTGATAACATCGGTAACCGCTGCAAACAGTGTTGTTTACGATATGGCAAACGCAAACCCCGAAAAAGCTGGAATGGGCACTACCTGTGTGGCAGGCATTATTTTCAACGAAAGAGCCTATCTTATAAATGTCGGCGACAGCAGATGCTATTTCTTCTTTGACGACAATATGCAGCAGGTGACAAAGGATCATACATATATAAGAAAGCTGATTGAAAAGGGAATAATAACATACGAGGAGAGCAAGACTCACCCCGACAGGAACAGAATTACAAAAGCTGTCGGATCACAGCCTTTCATCACGCCGGATTATTTCGAGCTTGATGTAAAGAAGGGCGATATGCTCCTTTTCTGCTCGGATGGACTAAGCTCCTATGCGGAGGATGCTCAGATAGCTGAGGTTATAGCAGGTGCGCCTACGGCAAAATGCTGTGATCAGCTTGTAGATTATGTCAACAAACACGGCGGACGGGATAATGTGACCGTTGCTGTGGTTTCAATATAAATTTCGGCTTACCGTATGAGTCGGAGGTTTAATAAAGTACGGAGAAACGGTGGATTTTATGGATAACAATACAGACAACATGATAGGCAGACGCCTTGACGGCCGTTACGAGCTTCTTGAGCTTATAGGAACGGGCGGAATGGCTGACATCTATAAGGCAAAGGATATTACCGAGGACAGAATAGTTGCCGTAAAAATTCTTAAGAATGAATTTGCCGGCAGTGAGGATTTTCTCAGAAGATTCCGCAACGAGTCCAAGGCAATAGCATTGCTTTCGCATCCGAACATTGTAAAGATATACGATGTCGGCTTCAATGAGCAGATACAGTTTATTGTAATGGAATACATAGACGGCATCTCTCTTGCCGAATATATCAAGCTGCAGGGCGTTCTGAAATGGAAGGATGCCGTATATTTCACTATCCAGATTTTAAGAGCATTACAGCACGCACACGACAGAGGAATAGTCCACAGGGATATAAAGTCGCAGAACGTAATGATGCTCCCCGACGGCACAATCAAGGTCATGGATTTCGGCATTGCCCGTTTTAACCGTGAAACAGATAAAACTCTTTCCGAAAAGGCTATCGGCTCGGTTCACTATATCAGTCCCGAGCAGGCAAGAGGCGAAATGACCGATGAAAAGAGCGATATATATTCTGTCGGCGTTATGCTTTATGAGATGCTGACCGGACAGAAACCGTTTGACGGAGAAACCCCCGTTGCGATTGCACTCCAGCATATGCAGACTCCGCCGAAGCCTCTGCGTGAGATAAATTCTTCAATCCCCGAAGGTCTTGAGGAGATTACGCTCAAGGCTATGCAGAAAGAGCCTTCGATGCGTTATCAGACCGCTGGCGAGATGATAAACGATATTGAAGAATTCAAGAAAGATCCCAGCATTGTATTTGAGTACAAATATTTTTCAACAGACGGCTCGACCAAGTATTTCGATAAGGTATCCGACCCTAATGCTCCCGAACAAAGCGCAAACGGAGAAGAGCTTCCCGAAAGCGAGGGCGAGGAGGATAACGACCTTTATGACGAGGATGAGGACGAAGAGGATGAGGTAGAGGAAAGACGTTCACCGCTCCTTCCTATTCTCTTTGCCGTAGCATCTGTGTTTGTAATAATGACCGCATGGCTTATATTCACTATCGTAAGCGGTAACTTAGGTACCGAAAGCGGCGGCTCCGATGAGATGACTATGCCGAATATTGTCGGAATGACGCTTGATGATGTCAAGACAAAGTACCCTGAGCTTAACCTCGATATAGACAGACAGTATTCTACCGAGTACAAGGAAAACGAGGTAATGGATCAGAAAACTCCTGCCGGCAGAACCATCAAAAAGAGTACAATAGTAAGCATTGTTATCAGTAACGGTCCTCAGAAGGTCGAGATCGATGATTACTCCAACCTGACTGTACAGGACGCACAGATAAAGCTCGAAAAGAAGGGGCTTAAGCCTAAAATCGTATATGTCAATAACGATGATGTGGCTAAGGATATTGTTATAAAGACCGAACCTGCGGCTCATTCTGAGGTTTCACAGGGTACGCTCGTTAAGGTATATGTAAGTAACGGCAAGCTTGTGAAGGCAGTCAATGTTCCCAAGTTTATCGGTATGACAATTGAAGAAGCAAGAGAAGAAGCAGAGAAGAAGAATCTCAAGCTGAAGGAAGTTGCAGGCTCAAGCAACGAGTATGAAAAAGATCAGGTAATAAAGCAGAGCATTGCGGAAAACTCTGTTGTAAACGAGGAAACCGAGATAGAAGTAACCGTATGCGACGGCAAGGCTGTCAATATCAAGACCGAAGTTTCGCTTGAACTTCCGACCGACGCAACCGATACGGGAACGTTCAAGTTTGAATATTTCAAGGACGGCGTTTCGTTCAAGGAAGAAGAACGTGATATGGCTGTAAATTCGGGTAAAACACTGACATTTGAAGTCAGCGGTACAGAACCTGCCACATTCACTGTCAAGATTACTAATGTGAACGATACATCACTCAGCGGAGTTCTTGCGGAAATCAGCGTTGATTTCAAGAATGAGGACACAGAGCCTGAAATAGTAAGCTATGACGAGGGTCTGTTCAAAAAGCTCAAGTATGTAGCTCCCGACACTTCAAAGGAGGAGCCTTCCTCAGATCCTGAACCCTCAGAGGTAAGCGGTACTGTAACTGTTACGCTTCCGACGATCGCCTCTCAGTCAGGTACTTTCAACTTTACCTATATGGACAGTGACGGAAATGTAATCAAGACAGAAACCAAGGATATGTCACTTGCGGCAGGTAAGCCTGTATCATTTGATGTTTCCGGCAAGGATAAGCGTACATATCTCATAAAAATCACAAATGTTAAGGACGAAGCTCTTACAGGAACACTCGCTGAAATAGAAGTTGATTTCTCGGGTGGTACTGTAAAGCAGAATGTTATATCATACGATCAGAACCTGTTTAACAATCTGAAGGTCGCTTCGGCCGAAGCATCGGGCGAACCTTCCGAAGAAACAGATGAATAACGAGGTTTGCCTTTGAAAAATGTACAAAGCGAAGGCATTATAACAAAGGCTGTCGTCGGCAACTACTATGTAGCTGTTGCCGACGGCATTTTATGTTGTAATGCAAGGGGAGTGTTCAGAAAAGAAAAAATATCTCCGTGTGCGGGAGATAATGTCGTTGTCAGCATCGAGGAAAATGCCGTTCCGCTTATCGTGGAGATAAAGGAACGGAAGAATCATATCATCAGACCGCCGCTTGCCAATCTTGACTGTGCTTTACTGGTAACATCTGCGGTCGACCCTGTGCCGAACACGCTTGTGACGGATAAGCTGATTTCAATATTTGAAAGCAAGCACATCGAGCCTGTTATAGTAATAACCAAACAGGATTTGCGTGAATGCGAGGATTTCGCCGAAATATACAGAAAATGCGGATTCAAGGTGTTCTATATGGACAACAGCACAGGAAACGGCATTGATGCAATCAGAAGCTATATATCCGGCAAGCTGTCAGCACTTATAGGCAATTCAGGCGTAGGAAAATCAAGCCTTATGAATCATCTGTTCCCGGGACTTGAAAGAAGCACGGGAGATATAAGCAAAAAGCTGGGCAGAGGACGGCATACGACAAGACAGGCGGAGTTATTCGCTGTTGACGGCGGCTATATAGCCGATACGCCGGGATTTTCGACCGTTGAAGTAAGCAGGTACGGCTTTATTCCGAAAAGCGAACTGCAATATTCGTTCAGAGAGTTTTCTGAATATCTCGGTAAATGCCGTTTTAGAGATTGTGTTCACCTGAAAGAAAGCGGATGTGCCGTGACCGAAGCACTGCGTGAAGGAAAGATAAACAGCTCACGCTATGACAGCTATGTAAAAATGTGTGAAGAAGCCGAAAGGCTGAATGAATGGGAGTTTAAAAACAAATAATGAAGAAGTGTTATATAATCTGCGGCGGACCTGAGCCGTGTATGAGTGCGAAAATATCCGAGGGTGCATTTATAATATGCGCAGACAGCGGATATGACAAGGCACTGCAGGCAGGAATCAAGCCGGATCTGATTTTAGGGGATTTTGACAGCCTTGAGAATCCGTTACCGGACAATATAGAAACAATGCGTTCACCTGCCCACAAGGACGATACCGATACAATGCTTGCTGTAAGAACCGCACTCGACAGAGGATATGACGACATTACGCTCATCAGTGCCTGCGGCGGAAGAACAGACCATACCTTAGCAAATATTGCGACGCTAATGTTTATCCGTGAGCATGGAGCAAGAGCAAGCATAAAAGGCGACAGTACGGATGTATACATACTTGAAGATGAGAAGATAACGCTTTCGCCCGATTTATCAAGATACCTTTCTGTGTTTGCAATAAGCGAAAAAGCAACGGTTTCCATAACAGGCGCAGGCTATCCGCTTGACAATTATGTTATGGAACGCAGTTTTCCGATAGGTGTAAGCAATGAGTTTACCGAAGGCTCTGATTGCACGGTCGAAGTAAGGAGCGGACTTGCGGTTGTTATGACCGTCAAGAAATAAGTAACAAAATATCTCCCTGAGGAATAAAGTGTAATAGCTTCAGCTGACGGGAGGTATTTTTATGATGAGAAGGCGCAGACCGGGACGTTCAAAATTTCCTGCGTTCATACTCGGTCTTGCCGGTATTCTTATATGTGTTACCTGTATGTCAGCCGAAACACTGCTTGTTATACTGTCACTGCTGCTCATTGCACTGGGAGTATGGCTGATGTTCTTTTGCTGAAAGAGAGGTACATATTATGAAAATCGTAGTTTGCAAGACGCCGAGAATACTGGCAGGCTTCTTAAGATTGTTTTTCGGTATAAGAAAGACGGAAGGATAAAGAACTACCCCCGATTGCATAAGCAATCGGGGGTAAACATTAAGTGTGACGATTATCTGTATTTGCCGTTCTGGATATTCTTCATAAACTGTCGCTTTGACATCTCACCCGTGCTGACTTTCCAGGAATCCTCCTGCTCGAGCTTCCAGTTATTGTGATAAGAGGCCGGAATCTGCGGTTCGCAATTTTTCCAGATGCCATAAATGATCAGACCGATAAATAAAACTATAAATGTCATATTTTCCTCCTTTTGAATAAGCCGTACCGATTTGCATCGGGTTTTATCCTTTGACTTAATGATAACAGATAAGGTGTACAATAAAACGGTCAGGAAAGAAATTTTGAGAAAAATTTAAACGCTCGAATATTCAAGGCAAAGCGGCATATATTATTACGGACAGACATAATGTCAGGAGCGGTTTCAGAGGGAATTTTGACTTTTTGTAAAATTTTTTTCGTAAAACGCTTGACAAACATTAAACTTCGTGTTATAATATATAAGCACTCAGGAGAGTGAACAGAATATCGCGGGGTGGAGCAGGGGTAGCTCGTCGGGCTCATAACCCGAAGGTCGTTGGTTCGAATCCAGCTCCCGCAACCATTTGAAAAGCACTTAGCATCACGCTGAGTGCTTTTTTGTTCTTATTTCCGTTTTTCCTAATATACTTATCCAAAAGGATAAAAGGAGAATGAGAATGAAACATAACGGACGGCTGAAGGTAAAATTTGATTTCAGCTTCTTTGCGGTTGTGGCATTTATGATTTTTATTGACACGAGCGGAGCGGCGGTGCTGTCGCTGATTGCCTGCATTCTGCACGAGGGCGGGCATTTGCTTGCTATGGCTGTATGCGGAGCCAATCCCGAAAGGATAACGTTCTACGGAGGAGGAATCGCCCTGTCAAAGTCGGGAATGGAGAGCCTCACGGACGCTAAGCGGCTTGTTATATTGTCTGCAGGGTGCAGTGTAAATCTGCTTGTTGCGGCGGCTTGTTTTGCTATGCAGGGAAATGACACGGCGGCGGTTTTCGGTGCAGTGAATCTTATCATCTGCATATTCAACGCTTTACCTATAGGATATTTCGACGGTGCGGAAGTGCTTGAACTGCTTCTGACCGGATTTGTGTCGCTGAGAACCGCCGAAAAAGTGAAAAAAATTGTCGGAACGGCTTTAGCGTTGATTATAACGGCAGGAGTGATCGTATATTGCGTTATGTGCGGTGAAAGCGTTTCGTTATCGCTGTTTTTTGTTGTGCTTTTTCTGATACAGGCACAGCTTGTTTCGTAGGGCTTGCAATAAATCCGATAATGTAGTAAAATATACTGTATAACTATAATTTTCGGAACGGAAGTAGAAAAATGCTGAAGGAAAAATTAGATAAAATTTTATTGAAGGTGCAGAAGCCGTCACGCTATATCGGCGGTGAGGTAAACGCTGTCGTTAAAGATAAAAGCAAGGTGGATATACGCTTTGCTTTCTGCTTTCCCGACACATACGATATAGGAATGTCGCATCTCGGGATAAAGATACTCTATTCCCTCAAGAACAGCGTGCCTAATTACTGGTGCGAACGTGTGTTCATGCCCCTTCCCGATATGGAAGAGCAGATGAGAAAGAACGATATTCCTCTTTACGGTCTGGAAAGCCTTGATCCCATCAAGGATTTTGAGTTTATCGGCTTTACGCTCCAGTATGAGCTTTGCTATACAAATATCCTGTCGATGCTTGACCTTGCAGGTGTGCCTGTTTTTGCTAAAGACAGAAAGGATCTGTTCCCGATAGTAATGGGCGGCGGTCCCTGTGTATGTAACGCAGAGCCGATAGCCGATTTCTTTGATTTGTTCGTACTCGGTGAAGGCGAGGAAGTAAACCTCAAGATGATGCAGCTTGCCGAAAAGTTCAAGAAAAACGGCGGCACGAAGCAGGAATATCTTAAACAGGCGGCACAGATTGAGGGCATCTATGTTCCTTCGCTCTATGATATAAGCTATAACGAGGACGGAACGGTAAAAGCGATAACTCCGAAGCATAACGCCCCTGCAAAAGTCAGAAAGCAGATTATAGACGATTTTGACAAGGTCTATACTCCCGACAGCTTTGTTGTGCCTTATACCCAGATAGTACACGACAGGTCGGTAGTCGAGGTGCTGAGAGGCTGCATCAGAGGCTGCAGATTCTGTCAAGCAGGCTTTATATATCGTCCTTTCAGAGAAAAATCAAAGGAAACTATAGTAAATCAGGTAAAGAGCCTTACGGAAACCACAGGCTATGACGAGGTTTCGCTTTCTTCGCTGTCTACAAGCGACTACAGCGATATTGAGGGGCTTTTGAATGATATAACCGAATATACCGATAAGAAAGGTGTCAACCTTTCTCTCCCGTCACTGCGTATAGATAAATTCAGCGACGAGGTCGTAAAGAAGATAAAGAGCGTGAGAAGAAGCGGACTTACATTTGCTCCCGAGGCAGGCTCACAGCGTCTGCGTGACGTTATAAACAAGAATATCACCGAGGAAGCTATATTCAAAAGCTGTAAGATTGCCTTTGAGGGCGGATACAGCTCGGTCAAGCTGTACTTTATGCTTGGTCTGCCGACAGAAACGCTTGATGACATAAAGGCGATAAAGGAGCTTGCAGATAAGATAATTGACCTCTATTACAATACAGAGGGCAGAAGCAAAAAGGCGATAAGCATCTCAATTTCGCTGTCAACATTTATACCGAAGCCCTTCACACCCTTTGAATATGAGCCTCAGGCAACAGAGGAGCAGATAAACGAAAGACAGAAATATCTGCTTGATATTATAGGCTCAAAGGGCAGAAGACGTATTGATGTGAGCTGGAGCCATTATGATACGACAATACTTGAAGCTGTGCTTGCAAGAGGCGACAGAAAGCTGTCTGCGGTTATATATGAGGCATGGAAGAACGGCTGTAAGCTGGACGGCTGGAACGAGTATTTCAAGCCTGATATATGGAATGCGGCATTTGAAAAATTCGGCATCGACAAGGCGTTCTACGCAAACCGCAAGCGTGAATATGACGAGATTGCGCCGTGGGAGCATATGGATATGCTGTTTGACCGCAGCTTCCTTGTCAGAGAGAATATCAAGGCTCACGAAGAAAAAACGACCGCAAACTGCCGTGAAAAGTGTGCAGGCTGCGGCATAAACAAATGCTTAGGAAGGGCTTGCTTTAAATATGAATGAGAATAATATCGCTGTCCGCCTGTTCTTTTCAAAAACGGGCAGAGCAAAGTATATATCGGCGCTTGACCTTATCACCTGTTTTCAGCGTGCGATAAGACGTACTGATATTCCGATATGGCACACACAGGGCTTCAATCCCCATACCTATGTCAATGTAAATCTTCCGCTCTCGCTCGGCAGCGAAGGCATAAATGAGTCTATGGATATAAAACTCACCGAGCAAACGGATTTCGATGTTGTGCGGGACAAGCTCAATGCGGTTTTACCGCCGGACATCAGAATAATAAGAGTAGCTCTGCCTGTAAAAAAGCATACCGAAATAGAGAAATCGGTATATTCCGTTCATATCGTCTGCGATTACGAAAAGCTGGAGGAATTCATGAAACTTCCGGCTATCGAAGTGGAGAAGAAGACAAAGAAGGGCATAACAACGCTCGACATTAAGCCGTTCACAGAAATCAAAGATTATGAACGAGGACATTTCACACTGATAATGCCGTCCGGCTGTGATTTTACGCTCAATCCGTCCCTTTTCTTTGACGCATTCGCAAAGTACAGCGGTGAGGAAACCGAAAGACTTGATATAGTAAGAACCGGCATACTTTGCAAGGACGGAACACAGTTCGAGTAATTTTTAGATTATTGCAGCGGCATTTGCGAAAAACATGGTTTAAACCGAAAAAATTCACAAAAAAGTATTGCAAATTTCGTACAAAGGTGCTATAATATTAAAGCATTTGAAATCCGCTGAGGGTATAAGTATGCCTTTTGGCATATACTGTCAGCGTGTTTAATGCCGTTAGTGCGAAAAGCACAAAGACATTAAAACGGGTAGTCCGCTGTATTTAACGGCAAAAGTTGCCGTTTTCCGTAGCGTAAACGCACGGAGGATAAGCCGATACAAGAATATCCGAAAACCAGGAGGAAAACATGGACGCATTAAAACTCATTGCACAGGACAGCCTTAAGGCTGAAGCACCTAAGTTCAACGTAGGTGACACAGTTAAGGTACACGTACGCATCGCAGAAGGCGACAAGTTCCGTATCCAGATATTCGAGGGTACAGTTATCGCCAAGAAGCACGGTGGCGTAAGCGAAACTTTCACAGTAAGAAGAGTAGCTCACGGCTGCGGTATCGAAAGAGTATTCCCTCTGCACTCACCTACAGTAGAGAAGGTTGAGATTGTAAGAGAAGGTAAGGTACGCAGAGCTAAGCTCTATTATCTTCGTGACAGAGTTGGTAAGGCAGCTAAGGTTAAGTCCAAGATATAAGACCTTACATCATTTCCTCATCGAATTTTCAAGGCAGTGGCTTATTGCCACTGCGTAAATTCGATATTTTATTCTGAAGGGACGCACTATGGAAGAAAAGAACTTGACTGAAAATGAGAATAGCGGCACTGCTGACAACAAGAATTTCTTTGCCGATATGTTCGACTGGATGTGCAGTATTTTTTCAGCCATTTTGTGCTTTATAATTATATTTGCACTTTTTGCCCGTGTGATAACCGTTGACGGAGAATCAATGGTTCCTACGTTACAGGATCAGCAAAGACTTATCGTATCCGATATGTTCTATACTCCGCAATATGACGATATTGTCATTCTGTATGCGGATAAGCTGGTTAACGAATCCTCAGGCGGCTACGGCAAACCGATAGTCAAAAGAGTGATAGGACTCCCCGGCGACAAAATCAGGATCGACTTTGTAAAAGGTGTTGTTTACAGAAACGGAGAACAGCTTCCCGATGACTATACAAACACGCCCACCAATTTACCGGAGAACTTCCCGAATAATCAGGAAGTAACGGTCGAGGACGGAAAAATATTTGTTCTCGGTGACAACAGGAACGGGTCAAAGGACAGCAGAAGCAATCAGATCGGACAAGTTGATATGCGCTATATAATGGGAAAAGCGTATCTTCGTATCTGGCCGCTGAACGCACTCGGAATGTTATAATCGTATTTTAAACGTATGTAAGCGGAGGTACAATGGCACAGGTATCCAATATACAGTGGTTTCCCGGTCATATGACCAAAACCAAGCGACAGATAGAGGCTGATTTAAAGCTGGTTGACGCTGTTGCTGAAATAGTAGATTCAAGAATACCCGAATCCAGCAGAAACCCCGTCATCAGCGATATAACAGGTTCTAAACCGAGAATAATTCTTCTTAATAAATGCGATTATGCCGATGAAAAGGTTACTGCCGAGTGGCAGAAATATTACACGGCTCAGGGCTATAAAGCTATGATATGCGACTGCAGGAGCGGTAAGGGTGTAAAAGCGTTTACGCCAAACGTCAAAAATCTGCTCTCCGACCTTCTTGCTAAGCGCAAGGCGAAAGGTATTGTGGGTCAGTCGCTGAGAGTTATGGTAGTAGGTATACCGAATGTCGGTAAATCTTCTTTTATAAACAGGATTTCGAAGGCGGGAAAGACCAAGGTAGAGGACAGACCCGGTGTTACAAGAGGCGCTCAGTGGGTATCTCTTGATAAAGAACTTGAACTGCTCGATACTCCCGGAATACTCTGGCCGAAATTCGACGATCAGCAGGTAGCGATAAAGCTTGGCTACACTGGCGCTATCAAGGACGATGTAATGGATGTCTGCGAGCTTGCGGACAATCTGCTCGGTTACCTGTGGGAAAACTACAAGGGAAACGTTATTGCACGTTACAAGCTGGACGAAAACACGGAAAAGCCCGACCTTGAAATGATAGCAAGAAAACGTGGAATGCTTATTTCGGGTGGCGAGCCGGATATAGAAAGAGCGGCGGCGGCTGTACTCGATGAATTCAGGAGTGGTAAACTTGGCAGAATCTCTCTCGAAAGACCTTAAGACAGGCGAAGAAAAGAAAGATTTATTTCTTTACGATAATGAAATGAGAACGCATTGCGGCGTTATCTGCGGTATTGACGAAGCAGGCAGAGGACCTCTTGCGGGCGATGTCTATGCGGCGGCTGTTATACTTCCCGATGATATAATCATTGACGGGATAAATGACAGCAAAAAGTTGACCGAGAAAAAGCGTGAAGCCCTGTTTGACATTATCCGTGAGAAAGCTGTCAGCTACTGCATAGCTACAGCGTCTGTCGAAGAAATCGACAGTATAAATATACTTAATGCCGCTATGCTTGCTATGAAAAGAGCATACGAGGGTCTTGATGTAAAGCCTGATACCGCACTTATCGACGGCAATAAGACGCCCGGACTTGATATACCGGAAACTGCTGTTGTCAAGGGTGACGCAACAAGCGCATCAATAGCGGCGGCATCAATACTTGCAAAGGTAGCCCGTGACCGTTATATGAAGGAGCTTGCCGAAAAGTATCCGCAGTATATGTTTGAAAAGCATAAAGGCTACGGTACAAAGCTTCATTATGAAATGCTTGATAAATACGGTGCAAGCGATATTCACAGAAAGAGTTTTCTCGTGAAATATTTCAAGGCGAAAAATGCAGGCAAATAACGAAAGAGCCGTAAAGGGTAGGCTCGGTGAAGATTTCACTGCAGACTATCTTGTAAAAAACGGCTATGATATTATAACAAGAAATTACCGCAAGCCCTGTGGGGAGATAGATATAGTAGCGTCGAAAGGCGATATACTTGTTTTTGTGGAAGTAAAGACACGCAGATACAGAAGTCTTGTAAGCGGGGTCGAAGCGGTAGGATATAAGAAAAAGGGCAGGATAATAGCAACTGCCGACTGTTTTCTCGCCGAATACGGCGAAGAAAAGCAAATTCGCTATGATATAGCGGAAGTAACGGTTTCGACCGGTGATGCTGTGCGTGTGATTGATTTCAGATATTTCAAGGACGCATTCGACACTACAGGCTATGAAACGCAATTTTAACTCTAAAGAAGGATGTTTGTTATGAACTACAAAAGCACCAGAGATGTCAAGGTAAATGTACCGAGCGCTTATGCTATTTCACAGGGTCTTTCGTCTGACGGCGGACTTTTTGTTCCCGAAAATCTCCCGAAGCTCTCTGAAGAAAAGATAATGTCGCTGTGCGATATGTCGTATGCCGAAAGAGCTTACGAGATATTCAGGCTTTTCCTTACAGACTTTACCGATGATGAGATAAAGCACTGCGTAAACGGCGCTTACAACGATAAGAATTTTGCAACCGACAATATCGCTGAGATTTCTCACCTTATCCCCGGTACATACATTCTTGAGCTGTGGCACGGTCCCACCTGTGCATTCAAGGATATGGCACTTCAGATTCTTCCTTATCTGCTCACAACTTCCGCAAAGAAGACAATTGACGGTAAGAAGATTTCTATCCTCGTTGCTACAAGCGGTGATACCGGTAAAGCGGCTCTTGAAGGCTTCAAGGACGTTGACGGCACATCAATAATGGTATTCTATCCTGAGGACGGCGTAAGCAATATGCAGAAGCGTCAGATGACAACTCAGGAGGGAAGCAACGTAAACGTTTGCGCTGTTGTCGGCAACTTTGACGATTGCCAGAGCGGTGTTAAGCAGATATTCACAGACAAGAGCGTTATAGCTCAGCTTGAAAAGGCAAATACCGTATTCTCAAGTGCGAATTCTATAAACTGGGGCAGACTTGCTCCCCAGATAATCTACTACGTTTCATCTTATGTTCAGCTTGTAAAGGACGGCGAACTCAAGTACGGCGAAAAGCTGAATGTAGTAGTACCTACAGGTAACTTCGGTAATATACTTGCCGCATATTACGCTAAGCAGATGGGTATTCCGATAGGCAAGCTGATATGCGCTTCAAACGCTAACAACGTGCTTACCGACTTTATAAATACAGGCATCTATGACAGAAACAGAAAGTTCTACACGACTGTTTCTCCCTCAATGGATATACTTATTTCAAGCAACCTTGAAAGACTGCTGTATCACCTCACGGGTGAAGACGATAAGCTGATAAACGAGTGGTTCACCGCTCTTAAGAATGACGGCAGATACGAAGTAAATGACAGTGTAAAGGCTGCTATAAAGGAAAACTTCTATGCCGGATGCTGCGACGATGAGCAGACAAAGGGCGCTATCAAGGAAGTATTCGATGAATACAGCTACCTTATGGACACCCACACGGCTGTTGCTTACAAGGTATACGAGGATTACAAGAAGAAGACGGGCGACAACACAAAGACGCTTATCGCTTCAACTGCCAACCCTTACAAGTTCGGCTTTGCGGTATATGATGCTCTTGGCGGCGAAACTGAAGGTGTTGATGAGTTTGAGCTTATCGGCAAGCTTGAAAAGCTGACAAAGACAACCTGCCCCAAGGCACTTTCCGATACAAAGAACAAGCCTGTAAGATTTACAGGTTCAATAAAGCCCGAAGAAATGGCTAAGGCAGTTCTTGAATTTATAAACAAGTAATTAAGGAGCGTTTATTTGAGAGTATTCACAATGGGGGATCTTCATCTGCCTTTCGGCAGACAAAAGCCGATGGATATTTTCGGTGGCTGGGAGAATTATACCGAGCGCATTGAAAAAAACTGGAACAGTGTTGTCGGAGAAGATGACTGCGTTGTGATACCCGGCGATATAAGCTGGGCAATGTCGATCGAGGAGGCACTTCCGGACTTCGAGTTTATCAGCAGAAGGCTCAGAGGCAGGAAGATAATCTCTAAAGGTAACCACGATTACTGGTGGACGACACTGAAAAAAATGAACGGCTTTTTACAGACAAACGGTTTTGATAATATCAGAATTCTGCATAATAACGCTTTTGAGGAGTGCGGTATAGCGATCTGCGGCACAAGAGGCTGGATAAACGATGACGGCGAACCGCAGGATGAGCTTGTGCTTCTCAGAGAGGCAGGCAGAATGGATGCTTCTCTCAAAGCCGCTGTGTCAACAGGTCTTGAGCCTGTGGTATTCATACACTATCCGCCGATATACGGCAACGAGCAGAACGATTATATTCTTGATGTGATGTCAAAATATCCTGTGAAAAGATGCTTTTACGGTCACGTTCACGGTGCTCCGTGCTTTCCAAAGGCTTTTCAGGGTGAAAGGGACGGAATTACATACAGAATGGTATCGGCTGACTATGTTAAATTTACACCTGTACTTGTGCAGGAATAAAATACAATAATACGCATCGCCGTATATAAGGCTATGCAAAAACGGAGGATTTTTCAAATGGAGATCATTTCAAACAACAAGACCGCAACAAATACGGTTGAGGTAGAATTCAAGGCATCAGCCGAAGAATTCGAGCAGGCAGTACAGGCAGCATATTTAAAGAAGAAAAAGAACATAAATGTTCCCGGCTTCAGAAAGGGTAAGGCACCCCGTAAGATAATCGAGGCTGAGTACGGCGAAGGCGTTTTCTATGAAGATGCTGTTAACGGTATGTACCAGAAGAGCGTTGCGGAAGTTATCGACGAGCTTAAGCTTGAAGTTGTTGATATGCCCAACATCGAAGTAACAGAAGTAAGCAAGGAGAACGGTGTTTCTTTCAAGGCTACATTTACAACAAAGCCCGAAGTTGAAATCAAGGACTATAAGGGTATAAAGGTAAACAAGACTGTCAAGAATGTAACTGACGAAGATGTTGCAAACGAGCTCAAGAGATATCAGGAGAAGGATGCAAGAATCATCGACGTTACAGACAGACCTCTTCAGAAGGGCGATACAGCAGTATTCGACTTTGAAGGTTTCGTTGACGGCGAAGCATTTGAAGGCGGCAAGGCTGAGCATTTCTCACTTGAGATCGGTAGTGGTCAGTTTATCCCCGGCTTTGAGGACGGTATGGTAGGTCACAGCATTGACGAAGAATTCGAAATCAATGTTACATTCCCCGAGAACTACAATGCCGAGAACTTAAAGGGCAAGCCCGCAGTATTCAAGTGCAAGATCCACGAGATCAAGGCTAAGGAATACGCTGAGCTCGACGATGAGTTCGCTAAGGACGTAAGCGATTTCGATACACTTGACGAATTCAAGGCTGACATCAGAGCAAAGCTTGAGGAAAGCGCTAAGAATGCCGCTGACGCTAAGCTTGATGCCGATATTACAGACGCTGTTATCGAAAAGCTTGAGGGCGAGATTCCCGATGCTATGATAAACAACCGTGTTGACGACCTTGTTCGTGACTGGGAGTACAGAAACAGATATCAGGGTATCACAGTTGCTGATTACCTCAAGTTTACAAACACAACTATAGAGCAGTTCAAGGAAAACTTCAAGGAGCCCGCTGCAAAGCAGGTTAAGCTCAGACTTGCTCTTGAGAAGATTGCTCAGATCGAAAACGTTGCTGTAACAGATGAGGACGTTGAGAAGGAATACGCTGAGATGGCTGAAAACTACAAGATGGAACTTGACAAGGTCAAGGCTCTTGTTGCTGAAGAAGCTCTCAGAAAAGACCTTGAGGTTGAGAAGGCATTCGACATCGTTCGTGAGAGTGCAGATGTAACCGAAGTTACTGAATAATTAAGTTTTTGCAATCGGGAGCTTTCTGTATCATTATGGAAAGCTCTTTATTGTAAATAAAAAAACATTTTGAAAGGCAGGAGTTTTATGAGTTTAGTACCAACCGTCATTGAACAGACAGGCAGAGGAGAAAGAGCTTACGATATATTCTCAAGACTGCTTAACGACAGAATTATCATGCTTAACGAAGAAGTAAACAATGTTACTGCGGGACTTGTTGTTGCACAGTTACTGTTTCTTGAAGGACAGGATCCCGATAAGGACATCAGCCTTTATATAAACAGCCCCGGCGGTTCTATCTCCGCAGGTATGGCTATATATGACACAATGAACTACATCAAGTGCGATGTATCTACTATCTGCGTAGGTATGGCGGCTTCTATGGGAGCATTCCTGCTTTCAAGCGGCGCAAAGGGCAAGCGTTTCTGCCTGCCGAACTCAGAGGTTATGATCCATCAGCCTCTTATCAGCGGCGGACTCAGCGGTCAGCAGACCGATATAACGATTCACGCAAAGTACCTTGAGAAAACAAGAGAAACACTTGAAAAAATAATGGCAGAGAACTGCGGCAAGAGCTATGAGCAGCTTCATAAGGACTGCGAAAGAGATAATTTCCTTTCGGCTGAAGAGGCTTGCGCTTACGGCCTTGTTGATAAGGTAATTGCAAAAAGATAACCACTTGAAAGGAATTTGACCATGCTTAGATGCAGTTTCTGTGAAAGAACTGAGGATCAGGTTGAAAGAATAATTTACGGTGCAAGCGGCTGTATATGCAATGATTGCATAGTAGCCTCATACCAGATGCTGATGGAGCAGGAAGACAAGACCTCCGGCAGAAAATCCAAAGGCAAGCAAAAGGAAGATAAGTACGAGCTTATAAAACCTACAGAACTTAAGAAAATCCTCGATAAGTATATAATCGGTCAGGATGAAGCAAAGAAAACCATCTGCGTATCGGTGTATAATCATTATAAGAAGAATTTCTTCGGTGATGAGGCAACTGCAGACGAGATAGAGCTTCAGAAGAGCAATGTTCTGCTGCTGGGACCTACCGGTGTCGGTAAGACCATGATTGCCCAGACGCTTGCCAATGTGCTGAAGGTGCCTTTTGCAATTGCCGATGCAACAACGCTCACACAGGCAGGATATGTCGGTGAGGATGTTGAGAATGTTCTTCTCAGACTTATACAGGCGGCTGATTATGATATTGAGGCGGCTGAACACGGAATCATATATATCGACGAGATAGATAAGATAACAAGAAAGTCTGAAAACACTTCGATTACCCGTGATGTAAGCGGTGAGGGCGTACAGCAGGCACTGCTCAAGATTATCGAGGGTACAGTGTCAAATGTTCCCCCTCAGGGAGGCAGAAAACATCCCAATCAGGAATTCATACAGATTAACACAAAGAACATCCTGTTTATCTGCGGCGGTGCATTCGAGGGTATAGATAAGCTGATAATGCAGAGAACAAGCTCATCGGCACTCGGTTTCGGCGCAGAGGTAAAGAGCAAGCAGGACAACAAGATAAACGAGGCACTGCATCAGGTAGAGCCTGAGGATCTTGTAAAGTTCGGAATTATCCCCGAGCTTGTCGGCAGACTCCCCGTTATTGCCGTACTTGACGATCTTGACGAGGACGCACTTGTAAAGATACTGTCCGAGCCGAAGAACGCTATCCTGAAGCAGTACAGCTATATGTTCTCGCTTGACGGCATAGAACTTGAGATTACCGACGATGCAATGCGTGCCATAGCAAAAAAAGCGGCTGAAAGAAAAACAGGCGCAAGAGGCCTGCGTACAGTAGTCGAGGAGGCACTCTCCGATATTATGTTCAATGCACCGAGCGACGATACCATATCAAAAGTAATCCTCACAGGCGAATGCGTCACCGACGGTAAAGCACCGGAGGTTATCAGAGATCCTTCCGCAAGAAAAAACAGAAGGAACAGCGAAAAGAAAACCGCAAAGAAAAATCCCGCATAACAAAGGTTGAGCTGTTTTCGTTGACTGATAAAAATTTAAAAATTTTTTTAAAATAGTATTTACAAACGTTGCTTTGTATGCTATAATGACTTTGTTGTGCATTGCACACAATCAATTCTTGTCTTGGCTCTGTGGAGAATGCTCGTTATGAGAAACACCGTTTCCCGCCGCTATGACAAAGAAAATATTTTTAAGAGGTGTAACCATGCTTTTAAAGGAAGAAAAGACAGCGGTTATCGAAGCTAACCGCACACACGAGAACGACACAGGTTCTCCCGAAGTACAGATCGCTATTCTCACAAAGAGAATCAACGACTTAACCGAGCACTTAAAGACACATAAGAAGGATCACCACTCACGCCGTGGTCTTCTTAAGATGGTAGGTCACAGACGTAATCTGTTAAACTACCTCGCTAAGAAGGATATCGAACGCTACCGTGCAGTAGTAGCTAAGCTCGGTCTTCGTAAGTAAGAGTTTAAAAAAGGGCAGGGCATTTTTGTTCTGCCCTTTAACCCTTATTTCAGCATTGATTTTTTGACTTAAGGAGAAGCAGTGCAGTCAGCAATAAATTGAACGGAATAATGTTATTCCGCTGAATTTATTGCTAACGCTGTTTCTCTTAAAATAAAACAGGAGGAACAATATGTTCGAGAATTACAAAACATTCAAAACGACATTTGCAGGCCGTGAGCTTATGGTCGAAACCGGTAAGGTATGCGGGCTTGCAAACGGTTCTTGTTGGGTACACTACGGTGAAACAGTCGTAATGGTAAACGTTACAGCAAGCGCAAAGCCCAGAGAGGGTGTTGACTTTTTCCCTCTTGCAGTTGACTACGAAGAAAAGCTCTACGCAGTAGGTAAAATTCCCGGCGGTTACTTAAAGAGAGAGGGCAGACCCAGCGAAAAGGCTATACTGAACTCCCGTGTAGTTGACCGTCCTATGCGTCCTCTGTTCCCCAAGGATATGAGAAATGACGTTGCTATCGTTATGACGGTTCTCGCAGTAGATCCCGAAACACAGCCTGAGATCATTGCTATGATCGGCGCTTCTATCGCAGTTTCCATTTCCGATATTCCGTGGAACGGTCCTATCGGCGGTATATCCGTAGGTCTTGTTGACGGTGAGATCGTTCTTATGCCTGACGCAAAGCAGAGAGCAAAGTCAGACCTTCAGCTTACCGTTGCGTCAAGCGAGAAGAAGGTCGTAATGATTGAAGCCGGTGCAAACGAAGTTGACGATGATACAATGCTTAAGGCTATTATGGCAGGTCACGAAGAGATCAACAAGTCACTTATCCCCTTCATCAAGCAGATTCAGGCTGAGATTGGCAAGCCCAAGTTCAGCTTCCCCTCAATGGAGGTTGATCACGATCTGTTCGAGGCTATTCAGAACAAGTACACCGAGCAGGTAAAGTTCGCTCTTGATACAGACGACAAGAATGTCCGTGAGGAGCGTTTACAGCCTATAAAGGATGCTATCCACGCAGAGTTTGACGAGCAGTATCCCGACAAGGCCGCTATGATTGACGAGTGCATCTACAAGTTACAGAAGTTCATCGTAAGACGTTGGCTGTTAGACGAGCAGAAGCGTGTTGACGGCAGAGGTATGGACGAGATGCGTCCTCTTGCCGCTGAAGTAGGACTTCTCCCCAGAGTACACGGTTCAGGTCTGTTTACCCGTGGTCAGACACAGGTTATGACAATCACGACCTTAGGCCCTGTAAGCGACAGCCAGAAGCTCGACGGCATTGACGAAGAAGAAACAAAGCGTTATATGCACCATTATAACTTCCCTGCATACTCTGTAGGTGAAACAAAGGCAAGCAGAGGCCCCGGCAGACGTGAGATCGGTCACGGCGCACTTGCACAGAGAGCGCTTGAACCCGTTATCCCTCCCGTTGAAGAATTCCCCTACGCAATAAGACTTGTATCTGAAGTGCTTTCTTCAAACGGTTCAACATCACAGGCTTCTATCTGCGGTTCTACGCTTTCACTGATGGACGCAGGCGTTCCGATAAAGTCACCTGTTGCAGGTATTTCCTGCGGCCTTATCACAGAAGGCGACCGTTGGATGACAATGGTAGACATTCAGGGTCTTGAGGACTTCTTCGGCGATATGGACTTCAAGGTAGGCGGTACTCATAAGGGTATCACAGCTATCCAGATGGATCTTAAGATTGACGGTCTTACACCCGAGATTATCAAGGACGCATTTGCAAAGACACACAAGGCAAGAGACTACATCCTTGACGAAATAATGCTCAAGGCTATTCCCGAACCCCGTCCCACTGTAAACAAGTACGCTCCCAAGATGCTCAACTACAAGGTACCCGTTGACAAGATAAGAGAAGTTATCGGTACAGGCGGTAAGGTTATTCAGAAGCTCTGCGCAGACTTCGAGGTTAAGATCGACATTGATGAAGAAGGCAATGTATTCATCTGCGGTCAGGATCTTGAAAAGGCTCAGAACTGCGTAGCGATGATAAAGGCTATCACATCTCCCCCCGAGGTTGGCGCTATCTACAAGGGCAAGGTTGTTCGTATAATGAACTTCGGTGCGTTTGTTGAGATTGCTCCCGGCAAGGACGGAATGGTACACATTTCAGAGCTTGAAAACAGACGTGTAGAAAAGGTTGAAGATGTTGTTTCAATCGGTGACGAGATAATCGTAAAGGTTCTCGAAATCGACAATCAGGGTAAGATAAGACTTTCAAGAAAGGCTGCTCTTGCCGAAATCGAAGCAAAGAAGAAAAACGGCTGATAAAGCTGAATATTGCAAAAACAGACCTGTGGGAAATTCTCACAGGTCTTTTTATACGCAATTTCGTCTTGCAATGGCACGCTGTTTGTGATATACTTATACTGTATCATTATGTGATAACTGCACACTTTGCCGTATATTTTCTGCTCTTTTGCTAAGAATAAAAGAGAAAAAAATCAGCAAAGGAGCAGGGTATGAATAAAGATAATATCACAAATAACGAACAGACCGATGAGGAGAACGAAGAACAGGCGGTAACATGTCAGGTGTCGGATAACGGCATATTCGCATCGGAAAACGCTAAGTACAATATCCATTGCCTTAACGTAATCGGTCAGATAGAGGGACATTATATCCTTCCTCCCCAGAACAAGACCACAAAGTATGAACATATTATGCCTGCGCTGGTAGCAATAGAGCAGGATATGAGCATAGACGGTCTGCTTATAATACTCAATACGGTCGGCGGAGATGTAGAGGCAGGGCTTGCAATATCCGAACTTATCGCAGGAATGTCAAAGCCCACAGTGTCGATTGTAGTCGGCGGAGGTCATTCAATTGGCGTACCGCTTGCGGTAAGTGCAAGAAAGAGCTTTATCGTGCCGTCTGCAACAATGACCATCCACCCTGTCAGAATGAACGGACTTCTTCTCGGCATACCGCAGACGCTGTCATATTTTGAGCGTATGCAGGAGAGAATAATAAATTTCGTAAGCAAGAACAGCAGGATAAAGCCGGAGCGCTTCCGTGAGCTTATGATGAAGAAGGATGAGCTTGTAATGGATGTCGGTTCGGTGCTTGACGGCGAAACAGCTGTGAATGAGGGACTTATAGACAGCCTCGGAGGACTGAGCGATGCTGTGCAGTGCCTTTACTCTTTGATAGAACAGCAGAAAACCGATAAGGAAAGCACTAAGCGCACTAAGTATAGTACAGGAAAAACCGTTTCGAAAAAAAGAACTTCGTCCGCAACAGCTAAGACGGATACAAAAACCGCAGGCAAGGGTAAAGCGACCGCCAGAGTGAGTACGTTCAGAGAATATCACCCATCGGCACAAAGAGCGGAAATGAGAGCAAAGCGAGGTGCGGAAAATGTTTCAGACCGTTGTAGATGAATCGGAGGTTTTCCGTAACGCACAGCTTTATGACAATAACTCCTATTATGCGGTTTACGGTTGTGTTTTTTCTTATACTGTCTGCGAAAAGAACAGCGTTTCTGTATCGCACGATTTACGGAGTTATCTGAAATACACGCAGATAAAGCCGCTTTAGTCGAAAGTCATTACGGGCGTAAGCCCATACATATATATTAAATAAACAACACGAAATAATCCGAAAGGAACAAAAGAAAATGGATTACATAAGCATAATCATTCAGGGCATTATACAGGGACTTACGGAGTTTCTTCCCGTTTCAAGCTCAGGCCATCTGTCTGTTGCCCAGCATTTTATGAATATCGGAGAAAACACCCTTATAACCTCTGTTGTACTGCATTTAGGAACGCTTCTGGCGGTTTTTATAGCATTTTTCCCTACTATCTGGGGAATGATAAAGGAATTTTTCCTTACTATAAAGGATATTTTCACAGGCAAATTTTCGTGGAAGAATATGAACGCCAACAGACGTATGATGTTTATGGTCATAATTTCCACCGCTATGCTTGTACCCGTTTACTTCTTCAAAGACTTCTTTACAGGCTTTGAGGGCGACAATGACATTATTTTTGAGGGCTTTGCCTTTATCTTTACCGCAATTCTTCTCTTTATGTCGGATAAGTGCATAAAGGGCAACAAAACAGGCGATAAGATGAAGGTCGCAGATGCCGTTGCAATAGGCGCAATGCAGTGCGTGGCTCTGTTTCCCGGTGTATCACGTTCAGGCTCTACAACCGCCGCAGGCCTTTTCTGCGGACTTACAAAGGAAACTGCGGTCACATTCTCGTTTATACTCGGTATCCCCGCAATTCTTGGCGGAAGTGTGCTTGAGATCGGTGATGCGTTAAAAAGCAACGTAGAGCTTGACTGGGTACAGCTCGGAATAGGCTTTGTCGTATCTGCGGCAGTGGGACTTCTTGCGATAGCTCTTGTAAAGTGGCTTCTTAAAAAGGACAGATTCAAGATTTTCGGATTCTATACGGCAATACTCGGTCTTGCCTGCATAGGCATCGGTGCTTATGAACTGGCGACCGGCTCACACTTCGTTTTTGTTTTCTGACAGAATTTAAATATAATTCAATGACTTTGGGAGAAAGGACGTAGAAACATGGCAGCAAAGCGCAATCTGAACAACAGCACCGATGAGGCTGAAGCAAGAACTTCAGGGGCGTCGGGCAAAACACGGAAAAAGAATCAGGCTATCGAAGATAAGCAGCGAGAACTGAGTGAACGTTGCAAGAATGACATTGAAAAGGAGCTTAAATCGAAAAGAAGAAGAAGCTCTATAATTCTTTTCGCCATAGGTGTTCTTATGGCACTGTTTACGATTATAGGCTTTATCGGCAGTCTTAACAGAGCGGTAGGCGACAGCCTGAATCTGCTTGATATGATTTACTCATTCCTCTGCGGTATGTTCGGCTTTACGGTATTTTTTACAGGCCCTATTCTTATATATGTAGCCGTACTTATTGCAACGGATAAGAGCAGGACAAGCATCCTCACCAAGATATTACAGCTGTCGGGCGGAATAGTGATATTAAGCACAGCTATACAGATATTCTTTGTAGGCAGTGTCGGAGAAGGCACGACCGACTTTTTCGGAGCGGTGGCAAGTCTTTATTCGGACGGAACACGGCTGACGGGCGGCGGTATCATAGGCGGCGTACCTGCGTGGCTTTTGCTTTTGTTCGGCAATGTCGGCGCAATAGTAATGATTATACTGATTGCTTTCGTATTTGTTATGCTTATCAGCAGAAAGTCGCTTATGGACTTTTTAGGCGCTGTAGGAAAACCCGTAAAAAAGGTTGCGGTTACCGCCAAGGAGAAACACGCTCAGCATAAGGAAGAAATGGAAGCGTACAGACTTGAGCAGGAACAGCAGAGGCTGCAGGCTGAAAGCGAGCGCAAGGAAAAACTTATAGAGCTTGAATCAAACGCTGTCGGAACTCCTGCAACAACGCTTCAGGAAAGACACGATGAGAATATCGAGGAGCAGAAAAAGGACAGCGATAATTTCATAAACGAGATAAACAATTACAACGGTAAGGTATCGCCAAAACCCGAAGAAGCGGTTCAGCAGAGCAATGAGCATCTACCTGAGATTGCTCCTGAGAGCGATGTACATATGTCCTGCGATAAGCTGCCCGACCTGCCCGTAGCCGATAACAACGGCTCTGCGCAAAAGGCACAGAGTGTAGCTACAGATAAGCAGGAGGACAGCGAGCCGATACCGGAATATTTTCCGCCCCTGCCTATTTATCCTCCGGAGGAGGTAAATCCCGTTGAGGCTGCTTTAAATTCGTTCATAGAAGAAACTAACTATGAACAAAATTCCTCTGTGCAGAGAGAAGAACAGTTTGTGAACGATGTGAACGCTCCCGTAGCACCGCCTGCTGAAGCGCCTTTTATCGCAGATAATACCGATTCCGGTATTGCAGACAGTACACCTGACGGTATTACGGACAGTACCGCAGTGCAGGAGGACAAGCAGGACGGCGATACAAGCGACAGTGATAAACTCTACACAGTGACGCTTAACGAGGAAGATCACCCTCTGCCGCCTACTGCGCTTCTTGACGAGATTATGCCCGGTAAGGCACAGGAGGACATCGACAGAGAGCTTGAAACAAATGCGAACACCATTGTTGAAGCGTTACGCAGCTTCGGTGTTCAGACAAAATGTATCGGTACTTGCAGAGGCCCGTCTGTAACAAGATATGAATTACAGCCTGCGGCAGGCGTTAAAATTTCCAAGATAACAGGACTTGCCGATGATATAGCGCTTAACCTTGCGTCATCAGGTATTCGTATTGAAGCTCCGATACCAAATAAACCCGCTGTAGGCATCGAAGTGCCGAACAAGATAAGAGATACCGTACCATTCAGACAGCTTATCGAAAGCAGTGATATTGCCGAAAAGAAAAGCAAGCTGGCGGCTGTGCTTGGTAAGGATATTTCGGGCGGCATAGTAATAGCCGATATAGCCGAGATGCCCCATCTGCTGATTGCAGGTACGACCGGCTCGGGTAAATCCGTATGCGTGAACTCGATAATCATGTCGATACTTTTCAGAAGCAAACCCGAAGACGTAAAGTTTATAATGATTGACCCGAAGGCCGTTGAATTTATGGCTTATAACGGCATACCTCACCTGCTTATCCCTGTTGTGACAGATCCAAAAAAGGCGGCAGGCGCTCTGAACTGGGCGGTAGGCGAAATGCTGAAGCGATACAGTATGTTCTCTGAGTACAATGTCCGCAATATACACGGCTATAACGCTCTTGCGGCTAAGGATCCCGAGATGGATAAAATGAGCCAGACGGTGATTTTTATAGATGAGCTTGCCGATCTTATTATGGCATCAAAGAACGAGGTCGAGGACAGTATATGCCGTCTTGCGCAGATGGCAAGAGCCGCAGGTATGCACCTTGTCATAGCTACACAGCGACCGACCGTAGATGTTGTTACCGGTCTTATAAAGGCTAATATCCCCAGCCGTATCGCATTAAAGGTAAGCTCGGGTACAGACAGCCGTGTAATTATGGATGAGCAGGGAGCGGAGAAACTGCTCGGCAAGGGCGATATGCTCTTCAAGTCCGTTTCTATGCCGAAGCCTATCCGTGTACAAGGCTGTTGGATTTCCGATAAGGAAGTTGAACGTGTTGTGGATTTTCTGAAGAATAAATTCGAGCTTGATTATGACGATGATGTTATGAAAGAGGTCGAGCGACAGGCAGAGCTTGTCAAGGGCAACGATAAATCCTCAGACAGCGTCGGCTTTGAAAGCGGAGATATTGATGTCAGCGACGATAAGCTTGAGGACGCTATCCGTATCGTAGTTGAAAACGGACAGGCAAGCGTAAGTACGCTTCAGCGAAAGCTCAAGCTCGGTTTCGGCAGAGCCGCAAGACTTGTCGATGTAATGGAAGAAATGGGCATCGTAGGACCGTCGCAGGGAAGTAAGCCAAGAGAAGTGCTTATGACTAAGGAGCAGTACTACGAGCGTCAAATGAATAAACAACAATAAAGGAAAGTGAAATAAATGCCTTTTTTACCTATATCAAAACAGGACATGAAAGACAGAGGGATAGATCAGCTTGATTTCATCTGTGTCACGGGCGATGCCTATGTTGATCATCCGTCATTTGGTATAGCTATTATATCCCGTATGCTTGAAAGCTGCGGCTGTAATGTCGGAATAATCGCTCAGCCCGTAACCGATGAGGATTTTAAAAAGCTCGGTGAGCCGAAATACTGTTTTCTTGTAACGGGCGGAAATATAGACAGTATGGTGTCGAATTATACCGTATTCAAGAAAAAACGTTGGGACGATGCCTATTCCGAGGGCGGAAAGGGCGGAAAACGTCCCGACAGAGCGGTAACGGTATATTGTAAAACGCTTACAAGATTGTTCCCCGATAAAGAAATAGCGATAGGCGGACTTGAGGCAAGCCTGCGCAGATTTGCCCATTACGATTACTGGGCTGATAAGGTAATGCCGTCAATACTGGTTGACAGCGGAGCTAAGCTTCTGATGTACGGCATGGGTGAGCTTACGATAGTACAGCTTTACAGAGAGCTTGCCGAGGGTAAAAAGCTGTCGGAGATACACGACATAAGAGGCACCTGCTATCTTACCGAGCCTAAGAATACTCCTCTCGGTGCGGTGCAGTGCGACAGCTTCGAGATAGTCAGTGAGAATAAGAAAGCATACGCAAAATCCTGTCGTCAGCAGTATGACGAGCAGGACGAGGTTTACGGAAAAACTATGGTACAGCGTCACGGCAATATGATGCTTGTGCAGAATCCTCCTCAGAGAAGCCTTACGCAGAGCGAATTTGACAAGGCGTACGAGCTGCCTTATATGAAAGCGTATCACCCTTGCTACGAAAAGGGCGGCGGAGTTCCGGGTATAAAGGAAGTTGAGTTTTCCATAACTCATAACAGAGGCTGTTTCGGTTATTGTAATTTCTGTTCGATAGCCTTGCATCAGGGCAGAAGAATACAGACAAGAAGCGAGGAATCGGTTATAAACGAAGCGATAGACCTTACCAAAAAACCGGGCTTCAAGGGATATATCCACGATGTCGGCGGTCCTACCGCAAACTTCCGCAGGACCTCCTGCGACAAGCAGGAAAAGGCAGGACTTTGCAAGGGCAAAAAGTGCCTTGCTCCCGAACCTTGCCCTGCACTGAAGGTAGATCACAGCGAGTATCTTGAGATGCTCAGAAAGATACGTTCCATAAAAAATGTCAAGCGTGTATTTATCCGTTCAGGTATAAGATACGACTATATGATGAAGGATAAGAACGATGAGTTTTTCAAGGAGCTTGTAGAGCATCACGTCAGCGGACAGCTTAAGGTTGCTCCCGAACACGCAAGCAACAAGGTGCTTGATCTTATGGGCAAGCCTCACATCGAGGTATACGAGGACTTTGAAAAGAAGTTCTACAAGTATACAAAGGAATGCGGTAAGGAACAGTATCTGGTGCCGTATCTGATGTCATCCCATCCAGGCTGTACCATAAAAGAGGCGGTCGAGCTTGCGGTGTTCCTCAAAAAGCATAACATCAGACCCGAGCAGGTGCAGGACTTCTATCCCACACCCGGAACAATATCAACAGCTATGTATTATACAGGGCTTGACCCTTATACTATGCAGGAGGTCTATATCCCCCGTGACCCGAAGGAAAAAGAGATGCAAAGAGCGCTCCTGCAATATTACAAAAAAGAGAATAAGCAGATAGTTGCAAAGGCTCTCATAAGGGCAGGCAGACGTGACCTTATCGGATACGGTAAGGAATGCCTTATCACCCCTGATGGATTAGCCTTGCAGCAGGACAGAAAAGGAGCAGTGAAAAATGGCAAGAACTCCTCTTCAAAAGCAAAGACGTATCAACGACAGGGCAATAAGAGCGGCGGCAGGAATAAAATGCAGAAGAAAAAGCACTAACGTGCTGATTACTTTAGCTGTGATAATCGCTTGTGTTTGTGTTTTTATGACCCTGAACGAATATGTATTCAACATCGAACATCTTCCGTGCTGGAGCAGTATATTCGGCGGCAAAAACAGCATAAGCGCCGAAATCCTTCATCATCACAGCCTGTACTTGAAATAGGAGAACACTATGCTTATTGTTGACAGATTTGAAGAAGATAAAGCGGTAGTTTTTGATGACGAAAAGCAGATTATATTAGACAGAGATAAGCTATCTCCCTTTGTCAGAGAGGGCGATGTGATAACCCTCTCCGATAGCGGTATATATGTTCCCGATAAGGCGAAAACGGAGCAGATGAGAAACGATAATCTCAGCCTTCTGCAAAAATTACTGAATAAATGACTAAGACCCTGCGGCATATTTACCGCAGGGTTGTTTTCGTTAACGGCTTGTATGTACTTCCGTATAACCGCCGCTTGTACCAAGCCTTAATACCTGCCCGTTATCAAGCGTCAGCTTGGCGTTTGTACTTTCGCCGTCAAGCTGTTTTTGCACATCCGAAATAAATTCATCGGTACTTTGCGTCTTGCAGAAAACTTTCAGAAGATTTTCAAGCGCAAGGATGTCGTTTTCGCTTTCTGTGAACATTTCAACTTCGGATTTGTCGATATTTCCGCTTTTGTCATATACGATTCGAAGCTTTGATGTACGGCTGTTGTCGGCTGTGGACTTGGTGTAAAGATATACGATGTTGCTGATTTTCTGCATTGTAAAGCCGTTTTCGGTGAGTATCTTTTCAACTGTAGCGTTGCTTTGGGAGATATTGCCGTTTACCTCGTCATTTTTGCCGTAGCCTATACACAAATCGGTTATCTCGAGTGCCAGAAAGATTGCGAATACTAAAACCGCTCTTTTGATAACCCTGCTTGCAACGGATTTATTTACCGTATTTTCGGCAATGCGTAAATCAGGCATACTGTCGTAGATTTTCGGTATTTTTATTGTTCTGCCGTTACTGCTGTATTTGAGATAACGCTTTGTTTCGCCTGTCAGAACAGCGTTTTCGTAAATCGTCTTTTTATATCTGTCAGTATCAAAATTCGCTCTCACAAATTCAAAATCCGTATTTGCGGTGATTTTCGAGATAAGACCGCCTCTTGCGGCAAGAGTGCCTTTGATTATTGTGTTGCCGTCAAACTTATATGACGTTGTAAGAACTGAGGCAAATCTCAGCAGACCGATAAAGAATATGATAATCGCCACAGCAAAGAACATCATAAGAACAATTACCGTATTATCCTGCAAAAATGTGCTTGTTATTTTAAGCACCGAAGCACCGCACAGACCGATAGCGGTAATGCCTGTGCCGACAGTGAACATAGAAATAAGGCTCACTACCCACCAAAGCATCGCACCGAATGCGTGAGTGTGCTTCTCTGTTTCAAAAGACGGGTTTGAGTATATCATAAGCTTCTCCGTTTCATATTTATTTCTTATTTTAGTATAACAGCTATTTCCGATGCTGTCAATCGGAACAATTGCCGTGTTCAAAATTTTCCGATGCCGTTCAAAACTCTTTACAAGTGCTTGAAATAGGTGTAAAATAGTATCATGATATGAAAGGAGCTGCATTATGAAAAAGTGCTTAATTGTAGTGGACTATCAGAATGATTTTGTAAGCGGTTCGCTCGGCTTTGAAAAGGCAAAGACGCTCGAACTCGGAATCGCCAACAAAATAAATTCCTATCATGTAAACGGCGATGATGTCATATTTACTCTTGACACTCATTATGACGATTATATGGATAGCTATGAGGGAAAGCATCTGCCCGTACCTCACTGTATAGAGAATACGGACGGATATAAGCTGTACGGCAGTGTTGCCGACTGCGTTTCCGGCGAAGATATAGTATTCAGGAAAACCACCTTCGGCTCGGACGCTCTGTATGAGTATCTCAAAACCGCCTGCTACGGCTCTGTCGAGCTTGTTGGCGTGGTAACAAATATCTGCGTTGTTGCCAATGCCGTACTCGCAAAGACGGCTTTACCCGATGCGGATATAATAGTAGACAGCACGCTCACAGCGTCAAATGACGAGCGGCTTCACAATGCCGCCCTTGATACAATGGAAGGTATGCAGATAATAATAAAATAAAGGAGCAGACTAATGAACAAGGATAATTTCACAATGCTGTGCGATTTCTATGAGCTTACTATGGCAAACGGCTATTTTAAAAACGGCTTCTATAAGCGCACGACATATTTTGATGTATTTTTCAGAAACGTTCCCGACAACGGCGGATTTGCGATTGCGGCAGGACTTGACCAGATAATCGAATATATAAAAGAACTTCATTTTTCTGCCGAAGATATAGAATTTTTGCGTAGCAAGAAGATTTTCGATGAAGAATTTCTCGAATATCTTAAAGACTTCAGATTTACCGGCGATATTTACGCCGTACCTGAGGGTACGCCTGTTTTCCCACACGAGCCTGTCCTTACCGTAAAAGCACCGGCTATCGAGGCGCAGCTTATAGAAACCTATATCCTGCTTGCGATAAATCACCAGTCGCTTATAGCCACAAAAGCAAACAGAATAGTCAGAGCGGCAAACGGCAGAACAGTGCTTGAATTCGGCTCAAGAAGAGCGCAGGGCGCAGACGGTGCTGTGATAGGCGCAAGAGCGGCTTATATAGGCGGCTGTGCAGGTACTGCTTGTACGCTGACCGATTTCAAGTACGGTGTTCCCGCAGGCGGTACTATGGCGCATTCGTGGGTACAGATGTTCGATACCGAGTATGACGCATTCAGGACTTATTGCGAAATATATCCCGATAATGCCGTACTGCTTGTTGACACTTATAATACATTGAAAAGCGGCGTTCCGAACGCTATAAAGGCATTTAAAGAGGTGCTTGTGCCTAAGGGTATCACAAATTTCGGCATAAGGCTTGATTCGGGCGATATATCCTATCTGTCCAAGAAAGCAAGAAAGATGCTTGATGAGGCAGGACTTCAGTGCTGTAAGATAGTTGCATCAAATTCGCTCGATGAATATCTTATCCGTGATCTTATGATGCAGGAGGCTAAGATAGATACCTTCGGAGTAGGAGAAAGGCTCATCACCGCAAAGAGCGCACCCGTGTTCGGAGGCGTGTATAAGCTGGCGGCAGTGGAGGATGAACAGGGAAACATCATTCCCAAGATAAAGATAAGCGAAAACACCACAAAGATAACCAATCCCCATTACAAAAAGCTGTACCGTTTCTACGACAATGAAAGCGGCAAGGCACTTGCGGACGAGCTTTGTGTATACGATGAAACAATTGACAGCACAAAGCCTCATACTATTTTCGATCCCGATGCAATATGGAAGACAAAGACGCTTACAGACTACACAGCAAGAGAACTTCATGTAACGGTATTTAAAAACGGCGAGCTTGTTTATAAACAGCCGTCGCTGTATGAAATCAGGATTTACTGTGCCGAACAGTTGGAAACACTCTGGGACGAGGTAAAGCGTTTTGAAAATCCGCATACTTACTATGTGGATCTGTCAAAGAAGCTGTGGGATATAAAAAACGAATTACTTGAAAAGTCAAAGGACGGAAAAGATTTAAAATGAAAAAATCAATATCAATAACTCTTTGTGCGGCATTACTCGCTCTGTCGGGATGCTCGCAAAACACAAGCTCAGACGCTTTATCCTCTGATATTTCTTCTGCCGCATCGGAATCGCAAAGCACAGCATCGCAGGAAGAAAGCAGCGGATCATCATTACAGAATGGTAACGGCGGATTCAAAGTAGAAGGTACAAAACTGCTTGACGCAAACGGCAAGGAGTTTATAATGCGTGGTATAAATCACGCACACACATGGTATCTTGATGAAGATACAACGGCTATCAAAGCAATAGCCGAAACAGGCTCAAATGTAGTGCGTGTTGTTTGCTCAGACGGCGAGCAGTGGACTAAGGATACTGAAGATATGCTTGAAACGGTTATCGATCTCTGTATCGATAATGAGATGATTGCAGTAGTTGAAGTACACGACGCAACCGGCAAGGACGAAAAATCGGCACTTGATAAAGCTACTGATTACTGGATAGAGATGAAGAACGCTCTTATCGGCAAGGAGCAGTATGTTATACTCAATATCGCAAACGAGTGGACAGGCGGCTGGAACGGCGAATTATGGCGTGACGGCTATACAGAATCTATCCCGAAGCTGAGAGAAGCAGGCATAAAGAATACTATCCTTGTCGATGCGGCAGGATGGGGACAATATGCAAAGAGCATAGGCGATTACGGTAAAGAGGTATTCGATTCCGATCCCGACAGGAATACTATGTTTGCCGTTCATATGTACGGCACGGCAGGAAAAAACAGTTCAGTTATAGAAAAGAATCTCAGATTTGCTACCGACAACGGACTTTGCGTAATAGTAGGCGAGTTCGGCTATACGCATACAGACGGCGATGTTGACGAGGCATTTATAATGAAATATTGTCAGGAAAACGGTATAGGTTACATCGGCTGGAGCTGGAAGGGCAACAGCGGCGGTGTAGAATATCTTGATATAGCAAACAGCTGGGACGGTTCGGTTTTATCTGCCGATTGGGGCGAGAATCTGGTCAATGGCGAAAACGGTATAAAACAGACTTCTGTAAAATGCAGTGTATTTACAAAGGAATAATAAATGACATTCAGAATTTATGACAAGCTCTGCGAGGACGCAAAGAAATTAAGAACTGAGGTATTTGTGGCAGAGCAGGGCTTTGAAACGGAATTTGACGATACGGACAGTAAGGCAAGGCACATAGTAGGTTATGACGGAGAAAAGCCTGTCGCAGTTTGCAGATATTTTTACGATGAAGAGCATAAGTCGTATATGATAGGCAGAATAGCCGTCATTAAAGAATGCAGAGGCTTGCATTACGGCGATAAGATATTATCCTTTGCGGAGCAGAAGATAAAGCAGGACGGCGGAAAGTCGGTCGCTCTGTCCGCTCAGCTTCGTGCGTCGGGATTTTACGAGAAACAGGGCTATAAGAAGCACGGCGATGAGTATTATGATGAATACTGTCCTCATGTGCTTATGACAAAAGCCCTGTAAGGAGGATTTATGACGGATATTATAACCGCAATGAAGAATCGCCACGCCGTAAGAGCCTACGATCCCGAAAAAAAGATACCAAAAGAAATAACGGATAAGCTCAGAGAAAAGATAGACCTGCTGAATTCCGAAAGCGGACTTCACATACAGCTTGTAACAGATGAGCCTAAGGCTTTCGACAGCTTTATGGCGCATTACGGCAAGTTCTCCGGCGTTACCGATTATATTGCTCTTATAGGCAGAAAAAGCGATAAGCTGAACGAAATATGCGGATATTACGGCGAACAGCTTGTACTTCTGGCGGCACAGCTTGGACTTGACAGCTGCTGGGTGGCAATGTCATACGCTAAGGTAAAAAACGCTTATACGATTGCAAAAGGGGAGAAGCTGTGCTGTGTTATCTCTCTCGGCTACGGAAAGACGCACGGAACACCACATAAAAGTAAATCACCCGAGGAAGTTGCGGTTATAAAGGATGATACGCCTGAGTGGTTTATAAACGGCGTAAATGTCGCATTACTTGCACCCACCGCTATGAATCAGCAGAAATTCGGATTTATGCTTGAAGGCGATAAGGTGCTCGCAAAAGCCGGTAAAGGCATACTTTCCGATATGGATCTCGGAATTGTCAAATATCACTTTGAGATCGGCTCCGGAAAAGAGCTTTTCAGAGATGAAATGAAGCTTATCTGATGAATATTATATCTTGTATTCACTTAATATACGCATATTATTCATTCTGCGAATGCAGAATTTGCCGTTTTCACTGAAAAACCTGCCGTTTTCACATAATCGCACACAAGCGTATGTATATATGTTATTATATAGACGCAGGGTTACCCTGTAATATATTTGGGTAAAAGAAAGGTTTTGTGAAAATGGTACATTATGATTATATCCGTGAAGAATGCTCGAACAGCGAAACAGGTGATTATATTTCGTATGCGATAATAGCCGTCAGGATAAAAGAGAATGACGGAGCGGTTACAGCGGAGGAAATATGCACAGTGCATGATGTGTTTCTGAACGAAAGCAGAGCAAGAGAGTTTGTCGGGATTTGCAACGAGCTTGGATTATCGCCCGTACATATCTATGATGTCGTACAGGACGCTATAGGATGAAAATCACCGGCAATAAGTCAAACTGCCCCTCAGCGTGTCGATTCACACTGAGGGGCAGTTATTTATCATTTTGAACCGTTCTGATATTTCAGCTTTGTTGCAAGACCGCCTCTTATATGCCGCTCGTCCTTGTTTTTCTGCAACACCTCCTTGACCTTACCTGCAAGATGCGGATCTACCTTTGCAAGCCTTACCGTAACATCCTGGTGTACGGTACTTTTACTTATTCCGTAAACTTTTGCGGTGCTTCTGACTGTTGCCTTGTTATCTATTATATATTCTCCGAGTATAACACATCTTTCACGTTTCGTATCCGGTACCGTTATTGTTCCGGCTTTCACAGAATCGCCCCTTTCATAAGACAGCACCTTCTTATATCAACGGTGCATATCGTTTGCTCAAATATATGCTGTAGGGAGCGTGAATATGATAGGCACTGTAAAAAACAACCGAAACAAAAAAATCGACTGCATTGTTTCCGAAAGGTAGGAATGCAGTCTTTTTTGTTATATAATTGAGTTGTGAAAAACATTACTGCCACAGTTAGATATTATACACCATATCAACTAAAGGCAATACCGCACAAAGAACGCATAAAAGCTTTGTACGTCATCTGCTTGCATCTTTTCCGTTATATTGCACAGAAAACCCTTGACATACGTTAGTATGCCTGCGGTTTTTCCGTACAATCTGACGAAAAATCTGACTGCGCACCTGACGCACAATCTTTGTGCGGTATTGCCTAAAATTACCACCGGAAATTACAAAAAAGATAAAAATTTCTGCTCCGGTATATACATTCTGTGAGGTTTTTGATCATATTGCCATAAATAATTTCCTCGTGTTATTAGTTTGCGTTATATACAAAATTGACATAAATCAGTGCATAATACACAAATGATTTTGCCTAATTTTGTCGTTTTATCCATTGACAAATTTCATTTAATATGTTAAACTATGAACAATCAAACGGACTTTATAAGGTATTTTATTGTATAATATTTCTTACGCATATTCGAAAGCTTTTATAATCTATGCAAATCAGAAGCGGAAAATATTAGGAGATATTTTAAGCAGAAAAGGACTAAATATCAAACACATTTTCTACAAGTTGAATGTGTAAGATATATATTTTTATGATTGATAAAATCAATCGGAAAGGACATTTAAATGAAAAAAACGTTTAAAAGGCTGATTGCCATTGTCATGGCAACGACTACTATGGCGGTTGGATTCGGAGGTATGAGTGTAAGCGCTGTTTCAGAAACTGCAAGCTGGAGTGCAAGATATGTTAATGTTCATGGGGCGCCAACCAGTGAAAGTCGTACAGGTTCTGCAACTATGAAAGCATCTTCCGAGGTATACACCGGTAAGGTAAACACAATGTCAGACATTACAAACAGAAGCTTGACATTATCATCTACTACACACACTATGTCAACCGGTTCAATTGTCTATAATAATACCGGTTCAAGAAGATGGTATATTAGCGGAGAAATTAAAGATGTTACATATGAAATGGTAGCCTATACTTCGTTAAAAGCTGTACTTAACGTAACCGGTATCATAAGCAGATAGTCCGTGTTTGTTATCATTATGAAGCTTGTATTGTAAAGTGTGGCATAGCCGCACTTTACTTTGATTATTCAGAGGAGATCGAATATGAAAAAAAAGATTTTACTGTTTACATTTGTTTCATTGTTGTTTTTAACTGCTTGCAATAATCAAAACACAGATATCGAAAAAAAATCTGATACAGCAGAAAACGTATCAGTTAATTTCTTGTCTGATTATGAAAATTGTAGGAATAAAAACTATGTTAATTTAGATTTTTCAAATTGCAGTGCACGTCTTCCTGAATTAAATACATGCAGTAGTCTGAATGTGACAGTTGCGAATAGTAGTGGAGTACCACACAACGAAAATCTTGAAAATTTCAAAAAATACTGTGAGTTTTTTTTCGGCGAGTACAATTCTTCAAATGCGCTCTTTTCATCATTTTCGAAAAATATTGTGTATAATCAAAATGAAGATGACGGTAAACATGCATGGTATCCAAAGATTGATAATTACCTTGAGCAAATACAAAACGGTAATATAGATATTCTTTCATTTTTATATAGAGATACAGATAATAATAAGTACTTATGGTGGCTTCGTTCTGACGATTTTCCTCATTGGATGAATAAGGGAGAAGCATACTCACTCATCAAAACAGATGATACAAAAGTTTCATCATGGATACCGTCCGATATGAATAACAAGGTTGCATCTTACTTTAATGATGGAACGCACAATGATGAAACATACCGTATTCTTGACGGTAATGTTTCTATAGGTGAGGCTGTAACATATTTTGAGAAAGACTACTTATCTTCTTTACCGTGTGATTTTGATTCTAACTATTCAATATATGTTTCAACTATAGATGTTTATAATATACATGATGATATCTATTGCTATGTTTTTAAATTCAGCACCGCATGGAATAATATTCCTTTTGATAGAAGAGATGAAGCATACACCAATCAAGCTCAAGATGCTTCACTTCAACATATGGTATCCGGCGAAGCGCTTATGATAAAAAAGAATGATATTGATGCATTCGTTGATTTAAGCTTTCCGAATATAAGCGAAATAGAAAAACCTATTGAAAACATCTGCACTTTAGAAAATGCTGTAGATATTATGAGCAATACGCTGACGAAGGGAGTTAAGTTTGAATTGCAGACGATAGAATTTGTATACATGGGAAATTATAGTGACGACTATACGACAGCCCACCTCGAACCTTCGTGGAAATTTGTAACTCACAACCCGAACGATGATTTATACTATTGTGTATATGTAAATGCGGCAAGCGAAGAGTGCAGTTATATATCATATAAGCCATTTTAGAACTGAAATTACAGCGTTGGCACTTTGCATGAAGGAAGGAGATTCCTATGCTTAAATTAAGTATGTTATTTACCGATTGTTCAAATAAGGACAGCGGTACAGATAATACAACTATAGAATCATTAACTGACACTGTATCAATTGATGATAATAATCCTAACGACAACTTGACATATGTTTGTTATGTTGACGCAAAAGACGGCGGAAATTTCGGATATTTTACTGCTCCCGAAAACATGGAGTTGATACAATGATGATCCGAAACATAAGAACTAATATATACAAAATACTTACAGGCTACGGCTTCTATATCTGTATTATCTTTACGGCTGTACTTTGCTTCTCCGCATACATCTATGAAGACTCAATGAACGGTGATAAGTATTCAGTATTTATGGCGTATAAAACCTTTGACAAAGATTTTATGCTTAGCGATACAAGATTTTGTTCGTTTGAGGTTATGCTTAAAGGGGCAGGAAGCTGGCTCTCTCTTTTTATTCCGCTTATATCTGCGTTTGCGTTTATTCCTCTTGTGTGTGACGAATATGAGGCAAAGTCGGTGCGCTTTGAAATCTTCCGAAGTTCAAAGTTATGTTATAATCTGTCTAAATTCATAACTGCATGTTTGTGCGGAGGATTTGCGGTTATGCTGGGCTTCGGATTGTTTACATTAGCAGACTATGCTTTATTCCCAAATATAAATGAATACAGTGCTGAGTTGAAAAAAACATATGAAGAATTTCTCGTTTACAGTTATCCGGATATAACGCAAAACGGTTATGGCTTTATTATACTAAAAAAACTTGGAGAAATGTTTTTGTACGGAGCGGTCTGCGCAGCTCCTGCGATTATGTTTACCGGTTTCATCAGGAACAAATATCTTGTGCTGTGCATACCGTTTTTTATAAAATATGCAGTTAGTCAAACTTGCATAAAGCTGCAATCGCAGGCAGTTTCCGATTACAATAATGTTGACACAGAAATGCTGAAAATCAGTTCAATATTTAATCCTGACGCACTTTCATATCTTTCTGACTTTGGGAATGATAAAAAGCTTGTACTTATCTATAACGGAGTGCTTCTTTTTTCAGCAGCCGTAATTTATCTTATTACACAAAGCAGGAGGCTCGACAGCGGTGAATAGAAACTTTAAATGTGTATTATCTGTAGCAAGATCGGAATACATAAAGTGGATAACAAATCCAAGAGTTATTATTGTGGGAGTGCTTCTTGTATTTATGCGCACTCTTGCCATTGAGCCTTTGCTTGAACGTGCGGCAAAGATGGAAATACCGTTAAACATACTCGAACCGTTTGTTGCGATCGGAAACTCGGGAATGCTGGTTATGCTTATGCCCTGCGTATTTATGGTGCTTATAAGCGACTATCCTAAAATGACCGGAAATACACTGTTTTTTATTCAGCGAACCGGCAGATTTAACTGGTTTGCGGGACAGGTAATATTTCTGTTTATGTCTATAATAAGTTTTCTGTGCGTAGTACTGACAGGCAGCGTACTGCTATCAAAAGGCGAGTTTTCAACAACGTGGAGTGATGTTGTTACAAAATATTCCGCTCGTTTTCCTGATGAAGCAAACAGCTTTACCTCATCGCTTCTGCCTTCAAATCTGTATAATCAGATACCTCTTGTTACAGCGATCTTGCAAACGCTTGCTCTTATGTGCGCATATCTTTTCCTGCTGTCAATGATAATATATTTTTTTAAATTGATCCATATTCAGTCATTTGGACTTTTTGCGGCAATTTCTATTGTTGCGGCAGGCGTTGTTACCTGTTCGCTGAAAATGAATATAATGTGGTCGTTCCCGATGGCAAATACAATAGTTTGGCTGCACTATGAAGAAATAATCGGAAAACCAATAGTTCCGATATGGTATTCTTACATTTATTTTTGTATAGCAGTCATTGTTTTAATATTATTTAATCTTATCGCAGTAAAGCGGTTTCAATTTGCAAATATAGAACAGGTGGAATAGTGATGGGAATAATTGACATAAACAACATAGATCTCACTATAGGTAAAACAAATATTTTGAAAAACATAACAGTGAGCTTTGACGAGGGTAAAATCCATGGACTTATAGGAAGAAACGGTTCAGGCAAAACAATGCTTATGAAGTGCATCTGCGGATTTATCAAGCCAACGGGCGGTGAAATAACGGTTGACGGAAAACGCGTCGGCAAGGACGTTGACTTCCCCAAAAATATGGGGATAATTATCGAAACACCCGGATTTATCCCTTATTACTCAGGCTATAAAAATCTAAAACTGCTTGCAGGACTCAATAATAAAATCAGTAAACAAGAAATAAAGAAAAGTATGGAACAAGTGGGACTTGATCCCGATTTGAAACGTCATGTGAAAAAGTATTCTCTCGGTATGCGTCAGAGATTAGGTCTTGCGCAAGCAATTATGGAAAACCCGAAAATTTTAATTCTTGACGAACCGTTTAACGGTCTTGATAAGGATGGCGTCGCAGATATGAGAAAGTATCTTCTTGAATTAAAAGAACGTGGAAAAACAATTCTTATTGCTTCTCACTCATCAGAAGATATCGAAATTCTCTGTGATACAGTTTGCGAAATGGATAAAGGTGTGCTTACAAAAATAAAATAAAGGCAATACCGCATAGTTATTGTCGTGCGTTTGCTTAGTCAGATTGTATAAATTGAGTGCAGGCAGGCTTGCGCCTGTCAAGCAAAATTTGTGTAAGATGACGGGAAATATGCAAGCTTAGCGTGTGGCAAAGGCGATAGCCGTTAATTGTGCGGTATTGCCTTAACATCAAAGGTGTAAATCCCCACACCTTTGCTTTGTCATACCAAAAAAACAATCAGTTTTCCGCAAAATCTAAAATATTTGTATTGTTTTCCGCAAAAAACACCGGGGCTCACGAAAAAAGTGAGTCCCGGATTTTCATTAGGCTGTTATTTTACAGCGCCCATTTATCAGTTGTTTATCCTGTCTTTATCTCTGCCGGTGCTTATAATTTCGTTCTGCCTGAAGAAAAGCGAAATGCACCATATAGCCGCAAGCGCTACTACTATATACAGAATTCTGCTCATAACACTTGCACTTCCGCCGAATGCCCAGGCTATAATGTCAAATCCGAACAGACCGACAAGTCCCCAGTTGATTCCGCCTACAAGCAATATAAAAAGTGCTATCTTGTCAAGCATAGTTGCGTTACCGTCCTTCCGTTAAACGTGATGCCTGTGAATAAATCAACATACGCACCCTTAAAATATTGTTACCGTAGAAAAGCATTTTATTCTTGTGCAAATCAGACAAACACAGCAGACAAATGTTAAAAAAACAGAAAAATGTCACAAAACAATAAAAAATTCAAAAAAAGTGTTGACAAATGCGTAATTTTCGTGTAAAATATATTACTGTCAGGTGGCGAGAACAAAACAAGGTTCGCAAGACAAATTAAACGTCTGGTAGCTTGGTTTCAATCAAAACCTTTTATGTGGAAGCTTAGCTCAGCTGGGAGAGCATCTGCCTTACAAGCAGAGGGTCATAGGTTCGAGCCCTATAGTTTCCACCAATGGCCTGGTAGTTCAGTTGGTTAGAACGCCGCCCTGTCACGGCGGAGGTCGTGGGTTCGAGTCCCATCCAGGTCGCCATTTTTAATGGATTTCTGCCTCTGTAGCTCAGTCGGTAGAGCAGAGGACTGAAAATCCTCGTGTCGTTGGTTCGATTCCGACCGGAGGCACCAGTTAAATATGCGGATTTAGCTCATCTGGTAGAGCGCCACCTTGCCAAGGTGGAGGTAGCGAGTTCGAGCCTCGTAATCCGCTCCAGAAAATTCGTCGTGGAAATATTCACGGCGTTTTTGCTTTTTACGGATAATTTTCCGCACAGTGTTTATGCATAAAAAGAAGCTGTGGTTTCATAATCGAAACCACAGCTTTTGCTATATCCGTTTTAAGCGTTCTGCTTTTTTCTCTTAGCGTCTTCCTTTGCACGAAGATCGTTATCAAGAATCTTCTTTCTGATTCTTATTGTCTTGGGAGTTACCTCGACAAGTTCGTCATCGTTAATAAATTCAAGGCTTTCCTCAAGGCTCATTCTCTTATAGGGGATAAGTCTTAATGCGTCGTCACTGCCGCTGGCTCTTGTATTTGTAAGGTGCTTTTTCTTGCACACGTTAACGTTAATATCGCCTGCCTTCGGAGAAACTCCGACAACCATTCCCTCGTAAACGGGAACGCCTGCGTCTATGAACAGAGTACCTCTTTCCTGTGCGTTAAACAGACCGTAAGCCATCGCCGTACCCGATTCAAATGCAACAAGCGAACCGACCGTTCTGGTGGGGATTTCGCCCATATAAGGACGGTAGCTGTCGAATACGGTATTCAGTACGCCTTCGCCCTTTGTATCAGTCATAAATTCGCTTCTGTAACCGAATAAGCCTCTTGAGGGGATAAGGAACTCAATTCTTGTTCTGTTGCCTATAGGCTGCATGTGAACAAGCTCTGCCTTTCTGACACCCATCTTTTCCATAACCGAGCCGACACAGTTGTCCGGTACATCTATCAGCAGACGCTCGATAGGCTCGCATCTTACGCCGTCAATTTCCTTGAAAAGTACACGGGGCGTGCTGACCGAAAGCTCATATCCTTCACGGCGCATTGTTTCGATAAGTATCGAAAGGTGCATTTCGCCTCTGCCTGCTACGTTATAAGCATCTGAATTCTCGCTGTCTGTAACTCTCAGCGATACGTCCTTCAGAAGCTCCTTGTAAAGTCGCTCTCTTATCTGACGTGACGTAACGAACTTACCCTCTCTGCCTGCAAACGGGCTGTCGTTTACCGAGAATGTCATTTCGACTGTCGGTTCGCTTATTTTTACAAACGGCAGAGGTTCGGGATTATTTACCGCACAGATAGTCTGACCGATAGTAATGCCCTCGATACCCGATAAGCATACAATATCGCCGATTGTAGCCTCTGTCACGGGTACCTTGTTCATACCCTCAAATGTATAAAGGCTTACTACCTTTGACTTGAAGGGCTTGTGTGAGCCGTTGTAGTCGCATACCATAACTTCCTGGTTCTGCTTTATCGTACCTCTTTCGATTCTGCCCACCGCAATTCTGCCTACATAATCGTTGTAGTCGATGGAAGAAACGAGCAGCTGTAAATCGCCGTCGGGGTCGCCCTCGGGACAGGGAATGTGTTCTATTATCTTGTCGAACAGCGGCTTGAAGTTTTCGCCCATAACATCGGGTGAATATGATGCTACACCGTTTCTGCCCGAGCAGAAGATAACAGGGCTGTCAAGCTGTTCATCCGAAGCGTCAAGGTCAAGCAGAAGCTCAAGCACTTCGTCAACAACTTCCTTGTTTCTGGCATCGGGACGGTCTGTTTTGTTTACTACAACTATTACCTTGAGTCCAAGCTCAAGCGCCTTCTGAAGAACGAATCTTGTCTGGGGCATTGTACCCTCAAAGCTGTCAACAAGGAGCAGTACGCCGTTTACCATCTTCAATATACGCTCAACCTCGCCTGAAAAATCGGCGTGTCCTGGAGTATCTACTATGTTGATTTTAACGCCGTTATAGTGTGCGGCGGCATTCTTCGCAAGGATCGTGATACCACGCTCTCTTTCGAGTGCGTTGCTGTCCATTACTCTGTCTTCAACTTCCTGATTGTCACGGAATACACCGCCCTGCTTCAGCATTTCATCGACCAGTGTCGTCTTGCCGTGGTCAACGTGTGCGATAATCGCTATATTCCTTAAATCTTCTCTTTTCAACGTCAAGTCTCCTTCTTTATAATAAAATCTACCTTTATCCTTATAATTATACTCATTTTCCGATTTTTTTACCATATTATATTTAGATAATTTTGCACAAGGGATAAAACTCCGCCTTGTTTATTTTTCACAAAAAAATCGGGAGCCCCGATGGAGCTCCCTTTGCCGTATGGTTATCAGCAGCCACAGCCTCCGCAGTTGTTGCCGCATCCGCATCCGCCGCCGCAGTCGTTGTTTGCACAACCGCCACCGCAGTTTCCGCATCCGCCGCAGCATACGAATAAGAGGATAAGAATGATCCACCAGCAAGAGTTGTTTGAACAGAACATGATATGTTTCCTCCGTTGTTGTATTTGAGCTAAGCCGTTTGAGCGTTGCTCATAGTACATAATATGCCGTCGGCTGAAATGTGTTACTTTTTGTTTTTGCTGTAACGCTGTGATTTTGTGATTAAACCGGAAATATCCGCCTATAATTGTATATGAGAAAGGCGGTCATAGTATGGAATTCAACGGATTTACAGACAAGGCTAACGATGCGCTCAATTGTGCGCTTACCTGTGCTATGAGCATGGGACACACTTATGTCGGAAGCGAGCATATACTTTACGGCTTGTGCGGCAGTAACGGCGGTGTGGCTTATACGGTACTTCGCCAAAGCGGAGTGACCTGCAATTCTATAGCGTCACGGATAAATGCCCTCATCGGAAAAGGGCTTCCCACACAGCTTACCGTATCCGACTTCACCCCAAGAAGCAGGAGGATACTTGAAAGTGCCGTGATGATAGCAAGAAACGCCGGCAAAACCGCCGCAGGAACAGATCATATACTTCGTGCCATAATGCGTGACAATGAGTGTTATGCTTCGGTATTCCTGCACGAAATGGGCATTTCGGGCGAGGCTGTGCTGGATCAGGGAGCGGATATGCAGAAAAATACTCCGCAGAGTAAAAGAAATGGCAGCGTACTGCCATCCGCACTTTCGGGATACGGCAGAAATCTTACGATGCTCGCACATGAAGGGAAAATAGATCCGTGCTTTGGCCGTGAACGTGAAACAAACCGTGTTATAGAGATACTTTTAAGACGCTCGAAAAACAACCCCTGCCTTGTAGGCGAGGCAGGAGTGGGAAAGACCGCCATTGCGGAGGGCCTTGCGATGAGAATTGCAGGCGGTAACGTACCAGATGAACTGAAAACGAAAAAGATATATATGCTTGACATCACATCTATGCTTGCAGGTGCAAAATACAGAGGCGATTTTGAGGAAAGGCTCAAGCGTGTGTTTGATGAAATAAGAAACGACGGCAACATTATCGTTTTTATCGATGAAATACACAATATAGTCGGAGCAGGTGCGGCAGAGGGTGCGATAGATGCGGCAAATATTCTCAAGCCGATGCTGGCAAGGGGAGAGATAAGGCTTATAGGTGCCACGACAAATGCCGAGTATAAGAAGTATATCGAAAAAGATCCCGCACTTGAAAGAAGACTTCAGCCTGTCACCGTAAACGAGCCTACGGAAGAAGAAACCGTGACCATTCTTAACGGCTTGCGTCGCCGCTACGAAAGCTATCATAAAGTGAAGATAACCGATGAGGCTATTTCCGCCGCTGTCGGTCTGTCAGTAAGGTATATAAACGACCGCTTTCTGCCCGACAAGGCTATCGACCTTATTGACGAAGGCTCGGCAAGAATAAGGCTCAGCCGAAGCGGAGAAGACAGCATCGGTAAAAAGCTGAAGGAACTGTCCGATGAAAAAATACGGGCTATAAACAATAAGGATTTCGCACTTGCGCTGAAACTCAGAGAGCAGGAAAAAACGCTCTGTGCAAATAACGGCGGATATACTGCGACCCTTACAGCAGACGATATAGCCGATGTGGTAACACAGTATACCGGTATCCCCGTAAGGTATAACGGCAATGATACAACGAAGTGGCTCGCCAGCCTTGAAAAAACGCTGTCCGAAAATGTTATAGGTCAGGAAAAAGCCGTCAGAGCAGTAGCAAACGCAGTAAGGAGAGGTCGCTCCGGGCTTTCGGACGAACACCGACCTGTCGGCTCGTTCATATTTTTAGGTACGACAGGAGTAGGCAAGACAAAGTGCTGTAAGGAGCTTGCAAAAGCGCTTTTCGGCACAGAAAAAGCACTTATAAGATTTGATATGTCGGAATACAGCGAAAAGCATTCCGTTTCAAAGCTGATAGGCGCGCCTGCGGGCTATGTCGGATATGAGGACGGAGGCAGGCTTACAGACAGAGTGAGAAAATCGCCTTACAGCGTTGTTCTGTTCGATGAGATAGAAAAAGCACACCCCGATGTTTTCGACATTCTGCTTCAGGTGCTTGATGACGGCAGACTTACCGATTCCGGCGGAAGAACGGTCGATTTTACGAATACCGTGATAATAATGACCGGCAACATCGGAAGCACCCTTATCGCAAAAGGCAAGAGCAGGCTCGGATTCGGCATACAGCAACGTCAGGAGGAAATTTCCGGACTTGTAAAGGGAGAACTTGAAAAATACTTCCGTCCCGAATTTCTCGGCAGGGTGGACGAGGTGGTCGTATTCAATGAGCTGTCCTGCGCAGAATATAAGCTGATATGCGAAAAAATGCTTTCAGAGCTTTCAAAGCAGTGTGAAAGGCAGGGTATCGCTTTCTCGTGGAGCGAAAGGCTGTCAGAAAAGCTATGCGCCGAAGCAAAGAGCAGAAACGAAGGTGCAAGGCCTATAGCAAAGCTGATAGACAAGAACGTCCGCAACATGATTTCAGACGGTATTATTTCGGGAGAATTCAGCACGGGCGACGGCATTTATGCGGATATTGCGGATGATGACAGCTACAGTGTCAGAAAGATAAAAAGCTGTACCTGCTACCGATAGTGTAATGCTGTCGGGATATTAAAAAGCTCCGGTCATTCTCCCGGAGCTTTAGCTTATTGTATTTTATCTGTTGTCAACATAATCTGTTGCACGGGCGGTTTTCTTTATTTCCTGCTTATCCAGATACATCTGTCTGTCCGCACGGTTGAATACATCGGCATAATCCCTGTCGGTCGCATTGTTCACCGCATATCCTACGGCAATACGGACACCCAGCTCATAATGCTTTGCGTTACGGTTGAACAGCTCCTGTTCCTGCTTGAAGCGTTTGACAAGCTGTTCGCACAGATCATTTCCCGGGGAATTTATGATTACCGTAAATTCGTCGCCGCCTATGCGGTAAATATTGTAATCGCCGAAAACTCTCTTGATTATCGTGCTTGCGTCCGAGATCAGCATATCTCCGAATTCGTGACCGTATTTGTCGTTGTACATCTTGAGATAATTTATATCCATTACAAAAATGGCATAATCGCCGTTTGCGTGTTGGCTCATCTTGTCTATACGCTGTACTGCGTCATGATAGGCGGCCTTGTTTCCGACATCAGTCGCAGCGTCGGTGTAAGCCTGCTTGTTGATTTTGTTGATATACTTCTTGAGCATTTTTACGGTATCGCTGTACCTTGAGGCAAGTACGCCTATTTCGTCCTTTGTCTTACATTCTATTTCAACGTCAAGGTCGCCTGCCGCTATCTTTTTGGAAACTTCGGTAAGATGCTTTATCGGCTTTACTATGATGCTCGTAAACTTGAAGGTAAGTAACGAGGTAACTATAAGCACAACAGCAACGGCAAATGCGTCCTGTATCATTACCGAGATACGTGTTCTGCCTATCTCCTTATCGGCAACGGAGATTACGACCGCCATACCGTTGGAGAGAAATTTTGCACACAGCTTTCTTTTTTCGCCTTCGCTATTGCGGATATTGATGACATCTCCTGCCTGTTCGTCACTGTAGTTGTCGTCAATGAATGTAAACAGGCTGTTTTCCTTTATTTCCTCAAGCGTCATTCCGTTCGGATAACGGTTATGGTATACCATATTGCCATTGCTGTCGCACAGGAAAGCATAGCCTGTATCGTACAGCTTTATTTCGTCTACCATAGCTGTTATACGGCTCATATCGATATCCATACCTATAATGCCTACCGCTGTTCCGCTATTGTCAAAGAGAGGAATAACGTATGAGATCATTTTTATATCGTTCAGATTCTTATTTATGTACGGATTTATCCAGACCGGTTTTTTGGCTTTGAGCGGCTCGTAATACCACGCAACGTGTTCATCGTCATCCTTGTCGTATGCTTCTATGGCTGTCGGCTGATGTGCGATTATTTTATCACTGTCCTTTACCCAGAATACGCCGTCGGAAGATAGCTTCAGTTCCGGATTGTAACGGATATATCCGCTGATGGCGGCATCGGTATTGTTAAGTACATTTTTTATAAGCTGACCTACAGAATCGTTATAACGCTCAAGTGTATCAGGGTCGTTTTTGAACTTCTCTATGCTGTCAAAACGGCTTACTGCATAGTCATTGCAGGTATTCATCGCAAGCTCCACTGAGGAAAACAGCTTCTCAAGGCTCTGAGCGCTGGTCGATGCCTGCAGCTTCATTATCGTTTCCGAGTTTTCGTTTGAAATGTTGTCGATGCCTAAAATGCCGATAGCGCTTATAGCAAACGAGCATATCAGAATACAGCCTATCATAATCAGTACGAACTTATTTCTGATTGATTTCAAAGGGCACCCCTCCCCGATATATCATTCTGATTATCTGCTGATATATTGCAAAAATTATAACATTTTTCGACGTGAAAATCAAGTGCTTTTTGTGCAAAACAGTAAAAACAGCGTTACTGAAAGCAGGAATCCGAAAGATAAGTCAATAATGTCGCTTTTAATTGAAAATATATTCATAAAAACCAAAAAAACAGCCACAGCAATTGCAAAATTACTTCAGATGTGGTACAATAAATTAAATATCGGATGAAAGGAGCGGAACAATGGATATACAGGTCGGAGATATTCTCAGAATGAAAAAGGAACACCCCTGCGGAAGCAAGGAAATGCTTGTTCTTCGTATCGGTGCGGATTTCAAGCTGAAATGCACAGGTTGCGGACGTGAATTCATGACGCCCCGCTCAAAGTGCGAGAAAAAGATAAAATCGGTTATCCGCAATGCCGTTGAAGAGGAGAAATAGTGGTTTATTTACAATAAAGCTATTTTGATTTTTAACGTGAAACGGAGAACAGATAATGACAGAAAAACTTGAAATAACAGAAAAGCGTTTCGATGAAATAAACGAAAAGCTGACGGATATAAACGTGATAAACGATCAGGAGCAGTATAAGAGTCTGATGAAGGAGCTTAAGAACCTGACTCCGATAATCGAAAAGTACAGAATGTACAAGACCGCCCGAAGTGATTTTGAAGAAGCAGAGCAGATGCTGTCTGACGGCGGACTTGACAAGGACTTCAAGGAAATAGTGCAGGAGCAGTACGAGAACAATAAAAAGCTGATGGACGAGTATACAGACGAGCTTAAGATTCTCCTCTTGCCGAAGGACCCCGATGATGACAGGAACGTTATTATTGAGATAAGAGGCGGTGCAGGCGGAGAAGAGGCGGCACTTTTTGCAAACTCGATGTTCAGGATGTACTCAATGTATGCACAGACTAAAGGCTGGAAAACAGAAGTGATAAGCTCCAACCCCACAGAGCTTGGCGGATATAAGGAGATCAGCTTTTCGGTCGAGGGCGAGGGAGTGTACGCAAAGCTGAAGTACGAGAGCGGCGTTCACCGTGTTCAGCGCGTACCCGAAACTGAGGCGCAGGGCAGAATACAGACATCAACAATAACAGTCGCTGTACTGCCCGAAGTTGAAGAAGTTGACGTTGAGATAAATCCCGCCGACCTTGAATTCCAGACCTACCGTTCAAGCGGAGCAGGCGGACAGCATATCAACAAGACCGAATCCGCCATAAGAATAATCCACCACCCTACAGGAGTAGTTGTAGAGTGTCAGGAGGAGAGAAGCCAGTACAAGAACAAGGATAAGGCTATGAAGATGCTGTACAGCAAGCTGTATGAGGCGAAGCTGAACGAGCAGAACAGCAAGATAGCGGCTGAACGTAAGATACAGGTCGGCACAGGCGACCGCTCCGAGAGAATCAGAACATATAACTATCCTCAGAGCCGTGTTACCGACCACAGAATAGGACTTACGCTGTACAAGCTGGAGCAGTTTATGAACGGCGACTGCGATGAGGTGTTTGATGCACTTGCGATTGCCGACAGAACCGCAAAGCTGGCGGCAGGCGGCAATGATTAACAGAGATAAGGTGACTTTTTTTGAAAACAGAGATAAAGAAACCGTCTTACGAGGTATTGTGCGAGGCGGCAGAGCTTATAAAAAAGGGCGAGGTCGTGGCGATACCGACCGAAACGGTATACGGTCTTGCGGCAGACGCATATAACCCCGATGCGTGTGCAAAGATATTCAAAGCTAAAGGCAGACCGCAGGACAATCCGCTGATTATCCACATCTGCGACCTTGATATGCTGAAAAATTCGGTAAAGGAGATTTCCCCTCTTGCACTTACCCTTGCCGAGCATTTCTGGAGCGGTTCGCTGACGATGATTTTTCCGAAGAAGGATATAGTTCCCGATACGACAAGCGGAGGGCTTGATACAGTTGCGGTCAGAATGCCCGACAACGAGGATACTTTGAATCTTATTAAAATGTGCGGTGTTCCTCTTGCCGCTCCGTCTGCAAATCTGTCAGGAAGCCCCAGTCCGACAACGGCACAGCACGTCTATGCCGATATGAACGGCAGAATACCGCTGATAATAGACGGCGGCGAATGTAAAAACGGTGTCGAAAGCACTGTTATCTGCTTTACAGACGGCGGAACAGGCATAAAGGTACTGCGACCCGGTGTAATAACAGCCGAAATGCTCAGCCGCTTTGCAAAGACAGAAACCGACAAGAATGTATTTGCAAAGCCCGATGAAAACGAAAAAGTAATTTCTCCGGGAGTTAAGTACAAGCATTATTCGCCCAGAGCCGACATAACTATTATTGAAACCGACAGCGATGAGAAGCTGGCTGAATTTTTGAACAGCAAGAATGACGGCGGCACATACGGCGTGATTTTCGGCGGCGAAAAGGGCATAGAAGTACCGACAATATCCTACGGAAGCACAGCGCAGGAGCAGGCGCACAATCTGTTTGCGGTACTGCGCAAGACCGATGAGCTCGGAGCAAAGCGTGCTTATGTCCGTTGCCCCGAAAAAACGGGCGTAGGAACTGCCGTATACAACAGGCTTCTTCGTGCGGCGGCATTCAAGACAATAATACTTTAAGCAGGAACAAAATGATAAATAAGAAGATATACGGACTTACCGGTATGTCCGGTGCGGGAAAATCCACAGTATGCGACAGCTTTGAAAATGCAGGTTTTTTAATAATTGATTGCGACAGGCTCGCCCGTGAGGTCGTAAGAAAAGGCAGACCCTGCCTTGATAAACTGCACCGCCTTTTCGGTGACAGCGTTATCACAAAGGACGGAGAACTTGACCGCAGGGCGATGGGCAATATCGTTTTTTCGCACAGCGATAAACTCGCCCTGCTCAACAATACGATATATCCTTACATAACCTACGAGGTTATCTCAATGTGCGGTAATACGGATAAGCACTTTGTACTGCTTGACGCACCGACGCTTTTTGAAAGCGGCATAGATTTTATATGTGACGGAATAATCAGCGTCACCTGCGACAAGGAAAAGTCGATACAGCGTATTATGCTGCGTGACAATATAACAAGAGAAAGTGCTGAAAAACGGCTCGGCTCACAGCACGATGCGGAATATTACAAAAGCAAAAGCGATTTCTGCATTGAAAATAACGGCGATATTGATACGCTTAAAGCAAAAGCCGATGCCACAGCAAGAAAGATAATAAATGGCAACTAAGAGAAAACGCAAGAATACGGGCGGAAAACCGCTGATAATAACCTTCGTCTGTCTTGTCGCAGTGACACTGGCAGTATTCGGAGTGTTCTTCGGTGCGGATAAATATGAACGTTCCACCCATCCTATGCTTTACAGCGACCTTGTCGATCGCTATTCTTCTCAGTATAAGCTGGATAAGTATGCAGTATACTCGTTTATATGCGTTGAAAGCGGATTCAACGAAAACTCCGAGTCCTATCTCGGCGCAAGAGGGCTTATGCAGATAATGCCCGAAACGTTTGAGTGGATAAGATACAAGCTGGACGAGGAAAACGACCCCGATATGACCTTCGATAATATGTACAACGCCGAGGATAATATCCGTTACGGCTGCTTTCTGCTCAGCTATCTTACCGATACCTTCGGGGAACTGGGCGAGGTGGCCGCCGCATATCACGCAGGTTCGGGCAGCGTTTCATCGTGGCTTGAGGACAGCAGATATACCAAAAATGGCATACTGACCGATATTCCGAATCCCGACACTGCGCACTATGTCGACAAGATAACAAATGCCTACGATACTTATTGCAGGCTTTATAAAAAATAAAGGAAGGCAAAGAAAAATGGCTGAAAAGAAATCACAGGCAGAACAGCTTAAGGAAAAACTGTTCTATGAAAAAAAACACGCAACGCTTGTTATGAGCGAGCAGGAAGAAAAGAAGGCAGACAAATACTGCGAGGGCTACAAGAAATTCCTTGACGCAGGAAAAACCGAGCGTGAGGCTGCCGCAACCGCTGTTGCTATGGCTGAAAAGGCAGGCTTCAAGCCCTTCGACAAGAAGGCTCAGTACAAGGCAGGAGATAAGATATACGTCCTCAACAGAGAAAAGGCGGTAATCTTAGCCGTTATCGGCAAGAGCGATATTTCAAACGGCGTAAATCTCACTGCCGCCCACATTGATTCACCCAGACTTGACTTAAAGCAGAATCCGCTTTATGAAAGCGATGAGCTGGGATACTTCAAGACGCATTATTACGGCGGTATCAAGAAATATCAGTGGCCTACAGTTCCTATGTCTCTGCACGGTGTAATAGTAAGAGCCGATGGAAGCAAGGTAACGTTAAGAATAGGCGAGGACGAGGGCGACCCTGTGTTTGTTGTGACCGACCTTCTGCCTCACCTTGCGGAAGAGCAGTACAAGCGCCCCGCAACAAAGCTGATAAAGGGCGAGGAGCTGAATATCCTCATTGGCTCAAGACCTTTCAGAGATGATAAGATAAGCGAAAAGGTAAAGCTCAATCTGCTGAATATTCTCTTCGAGAAATACGGCATAGTAGAAAAGGATTTCTTAAGTGCGGAGCTTGAATGCGTTCCTGCCTTCAAGGCGAAGGATGTCGGCTTTGACAGAAGTCTTGTCGGTGCATACGGACAGGACGACAGAGTTTGTGCATACACTGCGTTTACCGCAATTATTGATATGAAAGCCGTTCCCGAAAAGACAGCCGTCTGCGTTCTTACCGACAAGGAAGAAACAGGCAGTGACGGCAACACAGGCTTACGCTCGGCATATCTCAAGTTCTTCCTTTACGATTTAGCCGAGAATATGGGCAGTGACGGAAGAACGGTAATTTCCGCCACACGTTGCCTTTCAGCCGATGTAAATGCGGCTTACGATCCCACATTCCCCGACGGCTACGAGCGTAACAACTGCTCATTTGTAAACAAGGGCATTGTTGTCACAAAGTACACCGGCGCAAGAGGAAAGTCGGGTACAAGTGACGCAAGCGCCGAGTATGTCGGACTTATCCACAATATGCTTGACAAGAACGATGTCGTATGGCAGACAGGCGAGCTTGGCAAGGTGGATTTCGGCGGCGGCGGAACTGTTGCGGCTTATATCGCAAACCTTAACATTGATACGATAGATGTCGGCGTTCCCGTGCTTTCAATGCACGCACCGTACGAGCTTACCGCAAAAAATGACGTTTATATGGCGTATAAGGCATTTACCGCATTCTATAAGATGAAGTAATCAATATCATAAAATCCGCCCGCTCAGAATATAGTATTATATTTGAACGGGTGATTTTATGAAAAGAGATTTATCGAAATTCAGACGCAGGCTCGGGCTTAAACTTATCGGTGCGGCTTTTATTCTTTTAGGCTTTGCCGGAATGCTGCAGCTTATGATAAGACCTAATATAATCAACGTGTGCGAATACAATTCGAGAGCGGTAACTGTGAGCCTTATAGACGATGCGATAAACGAACGGCTTACAGAGCTTGGAGAGGATGCCGGATACAGCGCCCTTGTAAAGCTCAGCTATACCGCAGACGGCAGAGTTTCTTCCATCGAAAGCAACACAAAGCTGATAAACCGCATTAAGAACGATATGCTGACCGAGATAAACGACAGGCTTATGAAGGGCGAAACCGAAAACGTTGACCTTTCTGTCGGTACGCTCAGCGGATTACCGCTTTTTCACGGCTCAGGGCCTACCGTCAGAATGAAGGTAGAGCCTAAGGGCTATGCCGATGCTGTGTTTATAAGCGAGTTTACCGATGCAGGACTTAACCAGACGCTTCACAGAATGATAATGCGTACAACTGTCAGCGTTACCGCATTCATACCTATGTATTCTGTGCAAACAGATGTCAGCGGAGATTTTCTTATCGCCGAAACGGTCATTGTCGGAAATGTGCCTGAGAGCTTCACTCATGTGGTATCCGAGGATAAAGACATTGTCGATGCAATAAATGACTTTGAGGCAGAGCCGTATGAATAACCGAAAACGGAAGGAATTACAATGGATAAAGAGCAGATAAAAAGTGAATACGAACAGCTTTGCAAGCAAGCCGAACAGCACAATTTCAACTACTATGTTCTTGACGATCCTACTATAGAGGACGATGAGTACGACAGGCTGATGAGAAGAATAAAGGAGATAGAAGCGGAAAATCCCGAAATTGTTTCCGAAAGCTCTCCCACACAGCACGTTGGCGGATATGCCATCAACACATTCGAGAAGGTAACTCACGAGGTGCAGATGGGAAGCCTGCAGGACGTATTCTCAAAAGGCGAGCTGTATGAATTTGACGAGCGTGTGAAAAAAGCCGTAGGCAAGGCTGTATACTGCGTTGAACCCAAGATAGACGGCTTATCTGTTTCGCTTGAATACAAGGACGGAGTGTTCGTCAGAGGCTCTACACGAGGCGACGGATTTGTGGGCGAGGACATCACTAAAAATCTGAAAACCATAAAGTCGATACCTATGGTGCTTAGCGAAAAGATACCCTTTATAGAAGTCAGGGGAGAGGTGTATATGCCAAAAGCCGACTTTGAAAAGCTGGTCAGAAAACAGCTTGAGAACGATGAACAGCCGGCTAAGAATCCCCGTAACGCCGCCGCAGGCTCACTGCGGCAGAAGGACAGCAGGGTGACAGCTTCAAGAGGACTTGATATATTCGTATTCAATCTTCAGCGTATCGAGGGCAGAGAGCTTACCTGCCACAGTGAGAGCCTTGATTATATGAAATCGCTCGGCTTCAACGTGATAGACGGCTATAAGACCTTTGATAATATCGAAGATGCCGTTTCACGCATTATGGAGATAGGCGAAAACAGACAGAGTTATTCCTACGATATTGACGGTGCGGTCATAAAGGTCGATAATTTTGAACTCAGAAACGAGCTCGGCAGTACCGCAAAGGTGCCTAAGTGGGCAGTAGCGTTCAAATATCCCCCCGAAGAAAAGGAAACGAAGCTGCTCGATATAGAGATAAATGTCGGCAGGACGGGTGCACTCACTCCCGTTGCCGTATTCGAGCCTGTATGGCTTGCAGGTACTACCGTATCAAGAGCGGTGCTTCATAATCAGGACTATATCGACAGCAAGGATATAAGAATAGGCGATATTATAGCTGTCCGCAAGGCAGGAGATATTATCCCCGAGGTTGTACGAAGCGTAAGCCACGCTGAAAACAGCGAGCCGTTCGTTATACCCCATATCTGTCCCGTTTGTCACGGAAAGGCTGAAAGGGCAGAGGACGAGGCGGTTATCCGCTGTGTGAACATTGATTGCCCCACACAGCTTCTTAAAAATATTGAGCATTTTGCCTCAAGACCGGCTATGAATATCGACGGGCTGGGAGAAGCGGTGGTAAAACAGCTTGTAGAAAACAGACTTATAAGCACCGTTGCCGATCTTTACTCTCTTCAACAGCAGGACCTTGAAATGTTGCCGGGCTTTGCAAAGGTTTCGGCTTCAAAGCTGATAGCAAATATCGAAAGCTCAAAAACGAATTCTCCCGACAGGCTTTTATTCGCACTCGGAATAAAGGGTATAGGTCAGAAAAACGCACAGCTTCTGATGAAGCACTTCGGCAGTATAGAAAAGCTGTCGGAAACTTTGCCCGAAGAAATTTCCGCTGTAGAGAATTTCGGTGATATTCTTGCAAATAACATCTTCACTGCACTCCACGAGCCACATATGACAGAGCTTATCGAAAGGCTGAAATCTTACGGCGTGAACACGGTATATCAGTCTGATGTAAAGAGCGACAAGCTGGCAGGTCTGACATTTGTTATAACGGGAACGCTCCCCGATATGACAAGAGATGAGGCAAAAACGCTTATAGAGCAGAACGGCGGCAAATGCAGCGGTTCGGTTTCCAGGAAAACAAGCTACGTTCTCGCAGGCGAGGAAGCAGGAAGCAAGCTGACAAAAGCACAACAGCTCGGCGTTACGGTCATAAGTCAGCAACAGCTTATTGAAATGATAGGTGAATAATTTGTAAAAATGTATGTGTTAAAATGATATGACCCAATAAAAAAGAGAAGTAACTTCAA